>OHWL01000306.1_pt1 | contig 12773 bp, 9 predicted proteins | sample 1579711 | NCBI WGS metagenome assembly OHWL01 (sample SAMEA3882523, study PRJEB24775) | human gut metagenome | biome: human-associated habitat; feature: intestine environment; material: feces | place: Netherlands | collected 2009/2010 | reverse complement strand
ACATTTAAACAACAACTTTAACACAAACAAAAAACAGTCGGGAAGACATTGCTTTGCATTTTGCAAACTGTCTTCCCGACATTCATTTTCAATTTTCAATTTTTAATTTTTAATTACTTGCCCTTCCCCATATCATCATATCTGTCCAGAAACGAAACTTTGTTATCGCCTTGTTTATATGAAATAATCGTATCGAGGTTGACATTTTCAACGCTGTGGAAAATGTTGCTTTCAATCTGGGGATTGATTTTCTTCAGATTTGCTATAAGCTGTTTGATTTCCTGTCGTTTTGAGCCTGTGTTGCTGTTCGGGGAACAGGTTGTGCAGGTGTCCGTAAAACGGCACGCACATTGAATGAAATTCAGCTTGTTGTAATCTCGCCAATGCTTGATTTCAGCCTCACGAACGAGGTAGAGAGGGCGGATAAGTTCCATTCCCTCATAGTTTGTGCTGTGGAGCTTCGGCATCATCGTCTGAACCTGACCGCCGTAGAGCATACCCATAAGAATAGTTTCTATAACATCGTCATAGTGATGACCGAGTGCGATTTTGTTACAGCCGAGCTGCTTTGCCTTTTTGTAGAGATAACCTCTCCTCATTCTTGCACAAAGGTAGCAGGGATATTTGTCAACATTGTAAACAGAATTAAAAATATCTGTTTCAAAAACGGTTATCGGAATGTTCAGCCTACGGGCATTGCTCTCGATTACATCACGATTTTCAACGCTGTAGCCCGGGTCCATTACAAGAAAGACAAGCTCAAACGGAAATTTATTGTGCCTTTTCAACTCCTGAAAAAGCTTTGCCATCAGCATTGAATCCTTACCGCCCGAAATGCAGACGGCAATTTTATCGTTCGGCTCAACAAGCTTGTACTCGATTATCGCCGCAGTAAATCTGCTCCAAATCGTCTTGCTGAACTTTTTGCGGATACTTTTTTCAACATCGGTTGCATAGTCCTCATTCTCGAATTGACTTCTCAACCAACTGTAATAACCGCCCTCAAGATTCACGGCATTGAATCCGTCATCACGCAGATTTTCTGCAAGCTCGTCACTTATCTGACCGCTTTTGCAACAGAGGACAACAAGCTTGTCTTTTGGCAAAAGTGAATTGTCCCCTTTGATTTTTGCAAGCGGAATATTCTTTGCACCGTCAATGTGACCGTATTCAAACGAAATTTCATCTCGGATATCGACAAGAGTATATTCCTCGTCAAGCTTTCTCACCTGTTCTATTGTAATCTGATTGTTTTCCGATTTAAACATTCATAACCCTTCAATCTCTGTTTTTGCTGTTTTTTATTGCAACAATTGTTATATCGTCAAATTGCTCCGCATTTTCGGTAAAGTCCGTCAAAGCGTCATAAACTCCGTCACACACACCTTTTGCAGTCTGACCGGCATTTTGACAGGCAGACACAAGTCTTTCGTTGCCGAAAAATTCATTATCCGCATTTGTTGCCTCATTCACACCGTCGGTGTAAAGGCAGATTATATCACCGTTTCCAAATTCAGCGCTGTTCACAACATATCTTGCATCATCAAACACACCGAGCATTATACAGGGCTTACATTCTAAAAATTCAGCCTTGCCGTTGCTCACCGCAACAGGCTTGTTATGACCTGCATTTATGTACAAAAAGCTGTCGCTGTTTTTGTCAAAAATCACGGCAAATGCAGTTACAAACATTCCCTCGGGATTTGACGAACAGAGTTCCCTGTTGATTTCTTCAAATGCCCTGTCGGGTTCTGCATTTTCGGTCATTTTTTCGTGGATAAGAGTTTTTGCAAAAGCCATAAACATTGCCGCCGCAACGCCCTTGCCCGACACATCGCCGACTACTGCACATATTCTGCCGTCAGGCAATGCAAAGCAATCGTAAAAATCGCCGCCTACCTGTCTTGCAGACTCCATTCTTGCCGAAACATCAAAACAATCGGCAAAGACAACATTCTTTTCTCTCGCAATTATTCCGTACTGAATCCGCCTTGCAACCTCAAGCTCGGTTTCATTCTTAGCCTTTTCACTCGCAAGGGCGGAATTTTTTTCAACATAAGTTTCTACATCGTGAGCCATATCGTTGAAATAATCAGCCAAAAGCTGAATTTCATCGTCAGAGCCGAGTTTTATCGGCACAAACGCTTTCTTTGTATTTGTGCCGTCAGCCTTGTCGGAAAAGTATCCTCGAATTTTTTCAAAAATCGAAAGTATCGGATTATACATCTTTTTTCTGACAAACCGCATTACAAGTAAGAATACAATCGCCAGCACAACAAACAACGCAAGAACTCGCATTGCAGTATAGAAAATGATTTCCGTATAAATCTGCGTCAGCGAATAGTCCGCACCGATTAATGCAACAGGCTTGCCGTCCTTGCCTTGAATCGCTGAAAATGCCGTGTAAAAACTGCCGAAGCTGTCGTTCTGATATTCGTAAGCCGTGACAAGGTTAGGATTTTCCCACGCCTCTTTTTCAGCGTCCCACAAGCTGTGGTCAACCTCTGCACCTGCACTTCTCACCTTCAAAACATTCTCGTTTTCGCTGTCATCATCGGCAACAGTCATAACATATGTAACCTTGTTTTCGTCAAAATTCGGAATGTAAATGTACATATATTCAAGGTGATTCGTCTGACAAATCCACCTCAAGGTCTTAACGGCTTTCCGATATTCTTCGGAATCGGGATTATCAAGCAATGCATTTATATCGCAGCGTTCAAAAGTTTCTGTTGCAACCTTTGACGCACTTTCGGTCAGCTGTCGTGTAAACCGCCTTGTGCGCTGAATGTTTTCAATGCAATTGAGCGTACCCGAAACAATCACCGCCAAAATAAACAGCACAAGTATGTGAAAGAAAAGCCTTTTGAAAATCGACTTTTTGACTTTTATTTTGTCGATTGGTTTTTCGGATTTTTTCATTAACAGTCACCGCTTTCTTTCCACACACTTTTTCATCTTGTATTTTAACACGAATGTGCAATAAATGTCCACATTTTTATTCGTACGGTATGTCACCGTTCCCCGTTCGTGTCGTAGAGGCGGATAATATCCTCCCGTCTGAAATATAAAGCAATATAAAGCAAAAATTGCATCAATGCCGTATTCGGGCATCTGATGCAATTCCTTTATCCGAGTATCTTCTCGAATAGATTGCGGTGGCACACCGCCGACCACAATTTTCCATTTTCAATTTTCCATTTTTAATTAAACAAAAACAGCCGACTGCTTTGCAATCGACTGTTTAATAATCGGATTATATATCAATTACCATCTTGCGTCAAGTTCGGCTTTGGTGGCTCTTTTTTTCTTTCTTGCAACATATCTTGAATATCTTGAAAGCTTTCTGTCACGAAGGAAGAATACAAAAGCGATTGCGCCGAGGATAACTGCAACAAGCACAAACCAAAGACCTACATTTGCGGATCTCTGAACTGCGGCAACGAGAGTCGGTGTGCTTGCGGCATTTGACTTTGCAAGAGCCTTGTCGGCAGACTTTACGGACTGAACGGCAACGCTTGACGCTGTGTCCGAGTAGTTCTGATTCTTTTCATTTGAAAGAATGAACTGCGATGCACCTGTTGAAGAAGGCATCTCAATCGGAGCGGCTGAAACCGCCGGAGAAACCTCACCGCTTACAACCTCTGTTTTGGGGTTTGCAACTGCGTTGTCGCTGAACAGTGCGTTGTATGTTTTCTCATCAACAATACCTGTTGAATCGAGTGAATTCTGATTCTGGAAATTTGCAACGGCCTGCGCTGTATATTCACCGTAGTAGCCTGTTGCATCCATTGCAAAGTAGCCGAGCTTTATAAGCTGCTGCTGAATTGCAGTTACTTCATCGTTTTCGTCACCATTCTGATACTGAACTGCCTCTGTTACAGGCTCTGTTGTCGCCTCTGTGGGAGCAGTTGTTTCTTCTTCGGGCTTGTCCTCAGTCTTTGTTGTTGTATCGGCTTTTGGAGCTTCGGGAGCATTCTCCGAATAAAGTGTATTTCTCGAATCGCCTGCAATACCGTCAACTGTAAGACCTGCGGCTTTCTGGAATGCCTTATAAGCCTCTTCTGTTGCGTCACCGAAGTAACCGTCAACTGCACCGTCATAATAGCCGAGGTCAGCAAGTCTTTGCTGAATCTTCTTTACCTCAGCACCCGATGAACCGTTCTTGTAAACACTCGGTGTGTTGCTTGAAGATGATGAGCTGCCCGATGAACTTGAAGAACCTGATGAGCTTGAACCCGACGAACTGCTTGAAGAAGTGTTTGAAGGAGTCTTGCTCGATCTGCCCTGTGAGTCAAAGTAATATGTAGTACCGTCAATTGTTCTTGAAGTATTTACAATGTACTCGCCGTTTTCGTAGTAGTAGTAGTTGCCGTTAAAGCTTTCCCAACCGTTTGTTACATATGAAACTGCGGCAAGCTTGAACCAGTATGTCCAATTGTTATAACCGCCGATTGCCTCATAGCAAACACCGTATTCATCACCTCTTGCGTCAACCTCCATACCGTTGCCGACATAAACACCGACATGACCGGGACGCCAAAGTCCAAGACCGTGAACATTAGGAATGCCTGCACTTACCGAACCTGTTTCGGTAGCTGTTTCAAGCTGTGGATTACCGCATCTTTCGCCGCCGGCATATGAATAGATAAGACCTGAACAGTCAACCGCTCCGGGGGTTGAACCGCCGTAAACATATGACCATCCGCTGTTATAGGCATTGAGTGCCCATTCTGCAAGACCTGCACCCGTGCCTTTTGCACCGGCAGAAAATGAAGAACCGAATACGCATACACTTGAAAGTGTGAGAACACTCAGAATGATTGCAGTAATCTTTTTTATTCTCTGCATCGTTAATTACCTCCATTTTTATCAGAGAGTCAAAGCTCTTACAGAAAAATAACGACTGACTCAAAGTACAGTCCGTTTTAATCTGTACGGAAGATTTGACCGAAAAATTGTTACCAAATCTGACAGTAAATTACAAATCAGGTTACACCTTGATAACAACATTGTAACCATTATAACATCACTCTTTTAAAAAATCAACCCCAAAGCCCGTATTTTTTGCTAATTCAGAAAATTTGATGCAGTTTCACTCACAAAATCTTTATTTCAAGCACCAAATTAAAGCGAATTATTACAAAATTTGTAACCTTTTGTAATATTTACAGCGTACCGTCAACATAAATTTCGCATCAAAAAAGCAACTCCCGCACCAAGCATTTGGAGCGGGAGCTGCTTTTATTCGGTTTCCGTAATACAATTATGAAAAAAACAGAGGAGAGAAAATTTCAAAATGAAATTTTGCTGAGTAAAATATGAATTAAAAATACATTTATACGGCATTACTGGTATTCGCAAACACTTGCCCATTTGAGAAGGAACTCTCTCTCTTCGGGTTTGCCCTTAACAGACTGTGATGCGGCTACAATCGGAAGCCAGCGGTCAACATATTGACGAGCTGTGTCGGTCTTTGTGCAGTAAAGCTTCATATACTTTTCTGCAAGCTCTTCCTGATGATTCAAACGGAACAAGAGGTAAGTTCTTGCGGCATCGGCTGAACCGTTACCCTGTGTTGCGTGTGACCAGTCAATAACATACGGTGTACCCGACTCGTCAATGATAACATTACTCGGGTTGAAATCGCCGTGACAAACCTTTGTGTGGTTCGGCATACCGTTAAGACGGGTTTCAAGCTCATATCTTGTTGTTGCATCAAGGTCGGTTTCGCTGATTTTGCGTTTCATCTTATCCTTGAGTTTGTTAAGCAACGGTGCTTTTTGGCTGAGGATTTTAACCTGAATGTCAACAAAGAGATTGAGGTATTCGTCCTCTTTTTCGGGATGCTCTGCCATAAGCTCCGCAAGAGTTTTGCCCTCAATAAAGGTGGAGATGATTGCCCATTTTCCGTCAATCTTTGTAACCTCTTCAATTTTCGGAATATTGAGTCCTGTTTCCTCAACTCTTGCCTGATTAAGAGCCTCGTTAAGAATATCTGATTTCGGATAACACTCGTCAAAAACTTTGGCTGCAAGCGCACCGTCTTTATAAACTACCTTGTTCTCTCTTTTTGCAAGAACTGTATCTAATTTCATAATAAAGCCCCTTTCGCTTTAAAATATTAAAAATTCATCAAGCAATCTTTCATTGCTTCGGTTATATTATACAACAATTTCAGGGGTTAGTATAGTGTAAAAATAACAAAATAATTTTAACTTTCTTTGTGCATTTAGCAAATGCAAATAAATTATTTTTTACCTTTCAAACAAAAAGGGCAAGATATTTTATGCGAAGTGCATAAAAATTCGTTAAACTTTTAACTAAATATTTGTGAAATTTTTAACATTCTTTTGTGCATTGTGCATAATAGTTTGTAATATTAAAAGCACATTACGCCCGAGCGGAAGTTTATTTAAATTGAAAGTTGAAAATGGAAAATTGCGGTATTATCCATATACAACAAAACACCCTGCCACGGGGGCAGGGTGTTTTGTAATTATGCTTTACGAGATAGATTAAACAGTCTCGCTGTTGTTGCCATAGTAAGCATTGAGGTACATCTGCTTGATTTCCTTGAAGAGCGGATATCTTGGGTTTGCACCTGTGCACTGGTCATCAAATGCCTGCTCTGTCATAGCGTCAAGACGGTTGAGGAAGTCCTCTTCGTCCGGAACATAATCCTTGATAGAGCTCTTGATGCCAACTCTTGCCTTGAGGTCGTTAACAGCCTTGATAAGGTTTTCAACGCTCTCTGTATCGTTCTTGCCGCCGAGGCCGAGGTAACGAGCTACTTCAGCATAACGAGCGAGTGTGTGCGGGTGATCATACTGTGGGAATGTACCCATCTTAGCAGGAACTTCTGCTGAGTTGAATCTGATTACCTGCTCAAGCATAAGTGCGTTAGCAATACCGTGCGGTACATGATGGAAAGCACCGAGCTTATGAGCCATTGAGTGACAAACACCGAGGAATGCGTTAGCGAATGCCATACCTGCCATTGTAGCAGCGTGAGCAACCTTCTCACGAGCAACAGGCTCGTTCATACCGTTGTCATAGCAAGCAGGGAGATACTCGAAGATAAGCTTGAGTGAACGGAGTGCAAGACCGTCTGTGAAATCTGTAGCCATCATTGAAGCATAAGCCTCAAGTGCGTGAGAAACAGCGTCGATACCTGATGCAGCTGTAAGTCCTTTAGGACCGCTCATCATGTTGTTAGCATCAACGATTGCCATTTTAGGCATAAGCTGATAGTCAGCAAGCGGATACTTAACGCCTGTATTCTGGTCTGTGATAACTGCGAAAGGAGTAACCTCAGAACCTGTACCTGATGATGTTGGGATAGCAATGAAGTATGCCTTCTCACCCATCTTCGGGAATGTGTAAACTCTCTTACGGATATCGCAGAAACGCATAGCCATATCCTGGAAGTCAACTTCCGGATGCTCATAGAGAACCCACATAATCTTGCCGGCATCCATTGCTGAACCGCCGCCGAGTGCGATAATGCAGTCAGGCTCGAACATTCTCATTGCAGCAGCACCGGCTCTTGCAGAAGCGAGAGATGGATCTGGCTCTACATCGTAGAAGCAGGTATGTACGATTCCCATCTGATCTAATTTATCTTCGATCTTTTTAGTATATCCATTCTTATAAAGGAAAGAGTCTGTTACGATAAAACAGCGTTTTTTGTGCATAACAGTGCCAAGCTCATCCAGAGCAACCGGCAGGCAGCCTTTTTTGAAATAAACTTTTTCCGGTGTTCTAATCCAGAGCATATTTTCTCTCCTTTCAGCAACGGTCTTGATGTTGATAAGATGTTTTACACCTACGTTCTCAGATACGGAGTTGCCACCCCAGGAACCGCAGCCCAGAGTCAGGGACGGAACAAGTTTGAAGTTGTAAAGGTCACCGATACCGCCCTGTGAAGAAGGTGTATTAACAAGTATACGACAGGTTTTCATCCTCTCGGAGAATTCGGCAAGCTTATCCTTTTCGGTAACAGCATTAAGATATACGGATGAGGTGTGACCGTAGCCGCCGTCGGCTATAAGATGCTCAGCCTTTGAAAGTGCGTCCTCAAAGTCCTTAGCCTTATACATGGCAAGCACGGGAGAGAGCTTTTCGTGAGCAAATTCCTCGGAAATGTCAACACTCTCGACCTCACCTATCAAAACCTTTGTTGTTTCGGGAATTGTAACGCCTGCGAGTGCAGCTATCTTATATGCCGGCTGACCGACTATCTTTGCGTTAAGCGCGCCGTTTATGATAATTGTCTTTCTTACCTTATCAAGCTCATCCTTTTTAAGGAAATAGCAACCGCGATATAAAAATTCGTCCTTAACCTTTTTATATATTTTTTCGTGTACGATGCACGACTGCTCGGAAGCACAAATCATACCGTTGTCAAAGGTTTTCGAATGGATTATGGAGTTTACAGCCAAAACTATGTCGGCGGTATCATCAATAATTGCGGGGGTATTGCCCGGACCGACGCCGAGAGCCGGTTTGCCCGACGAATATGCGGCTTTAACCATTCCGGGGCCGCCCGTAGCAAGTATTATATCGGCCTCCTGCATAAGAAGATTTGTCATATCAAGCGACGGAACATCTATCCAGCCTATTATGCCCTCCGGAGCACCGGCTTTAACTGCCGCTTCAAGAACGATTTTTGCAGCCTCTATTGTGGACTTTTTCGCTCTCGGGTGTGGGCTTATAATAATGCCGTTTCTGGTTTTAAGACAAATCAAGGTCTTGAAAATTGCGGTAGATGTAGGGTTGGTGGTGGGGATAACCGCCGCAACAACGCCTATCGGCTCTGCAACCTTTTTCATACCAAACGCGCTGTCTTCCTCTATTACACCGCATGTCTTTGTATTTTTATATGCATTGTAGATATATTCTGCGGCATAGTGGTTTTTGATTATCTTATCTTCGACTACGCCCATTCCCGTCTCTTCAACAGCCATTTTGGCAAGCGGGATTCTCGCTTTGTTTGCTGCGATAGCCGCCGCTTTAAAAATCTTATCGACCTGCTCCTGAGAATAAGTCGCAAAAATCTTTTCTGCCTCTCTGACTCTTGCGAGAAGGGCTTCGAGTTTTTCTACCGAATCGACAATCTCATGCTTGTTTTGAGTTTCCATAGGTATATAATCTCCTTTTCAGATATTACAAAATTTACAAAAGTTCTTTTCTGATATGAGAGGAAAGAACCGCCAAAGCCGAAGCAATATTCATATTCTGTATAAGTATGCCCGGACCTGCCGTAAGATGAACCGGAGTGAAATTAAGAATTGCAAGTATTCCGCTTTTGACAAGCTCGTCGCAAACATCCTGAGCACTGTCCGCCGGCACAGCTATAACCGCCATATGCACCTTGAGTCTTTCGCAAAGCTCGCCGAGCTTTCGCATGGGAAAGACGGGCTTTTCCTTTTTGAACGGCTCTTCGTCATAGTTTACCGCGTCAAATCCCGCAACTATACGAAACCCGCATTCGGAAAATCCGTCGTAATGTAAAAGCGAGCTGCCGAGACTTCCGACTCCTACTACAACGGCATCGGTTGTGTTGTCGTAGCCGAGGAATTTTTCCAAATCCTTTATAAGCTTCGCGGTCTCATAACCGATTTTAGGCTTCCCCGCACAGGAGCTTACCTTTGCAATGTCCTTTCTTACTTGAACCTCATTAAGGTCAAGGTCTGCCGCCACCTTCGGCGCGGATATATACAATACCCCGTCAGCCTCCGCCTTTTTGAGATATGACAAATAAAAAGGTAATCTATAAAGTGCCTGCCTTGATATTTCACGGACAGGCAAAGCCTGCTCTCGCATATCTTTGACCTCACTATCAGTAATTACTTACTGATAAAATCATAGCTTATTGTTAAATGTTTGTCAATGGTAAATTGTTATTATTTTAACATTTATAGCCATAAACAAATTAAGCGGTTCGGCGCGGCGGTTTTTGTACGATTTTACAATCGTTTTTTCGGCCGATGCTTTGTGCCGGGCTTTCACTTGCTTAAAATATCAGAATCCGAGATAAAATGCCACTACTGTGCTGCAAGATGAATATACTCAACCCAAATTCCATGGTTTTTATTTAGATTGCACATTTACAACAAAAAGCAAAAATGTTAAAATATATTTTTAATGCGTATACAAAAGTAGAGGTTGATGGGTAATGAAGGTAATTTCAATAGCAATAGGTTTGCTCTTTTTGGGACTTGGAATTCCGATGGTGAGCGGCAAAGCGGAGAATTTTGTCGTCGGAAGCGCCTCGCCCGACAATGAGCTGAGGAATAATTTCGATACAAAAAAGCTGTGCAGAATATTCGGCATATATTTGATTTTTGTTGCAATATTTACGGCACTTTTAGGATTCTTCTTTAACAGGGAATTCTTTACCGCCTATTTCATCTGCGTTCTTGCCGGTGCTTTTATATGCATCGCCGCCGTTGTATTAACTTGCCGTAAAAAGTCCGAATAATTCTGCCGCGAATGTCTTATCAGGCTACATAAAGACATCCGCCTTAATTAAAGCTGTAGCCGGAAAGGCCTGAAAAAAATGGATTACGCTAAGGAATCTCTCAAAAAACATTATGAATGGCACGGAAAAATAGAAATCAAAACACGCGCCAAAGCAGACAGTAAGGACGCGCTATCGCTCGCCTACACACCCGGTGTAGCACAGCCGTGCCTTGAAATACAAAAGGACATAAGCAAGTCTTATGAGCTCACAAGACGTTGGAATACCGTGGCCGTTGTAACGGACGGAACGGCGGTTCTCGGACTCGGAGACATAGGACCCGAAGCCGGTATGCCCGTAATGGAGGGCAAATGCGTTCTCTTTAAAGAATTCGGAGATGTTGACGCCATACCGCTCTGTGTGCGTTCAAAGGATGTTGACGAGATTGTAAACTGCATTTCTCTCCTCGCAGGCAGCTTCGGCGGAATAAATCTTGAGGACATTGCTGCTCCGAGATGCTTTGAAATAGAACGCAAACTCAAGGAAAAAACAGATATTCCGATTTTCCATGACGATCAGCACGGCACAGCGGTAGTTGTTGCCGCAGCAATAATAAATGCGCTCAGAGTCGTTAAAAAAGAGCTCAAGGACTGTACGGCTGTCTTTTCCGGTGCAGGCGCGGCAGGCATAGCCATTGCAAAGCTGCTCATAAGTCAGGGAATTAAAAATGTAATTATGTGCAACAGTCGCGGCATTATTTGTGACGGCGATGAAAAGCTGAATCCCGCACAGAGGGAAATCGCGAAAATCACAAACAAGGAGCACAAGAGCGGTTCTCTTGCCGACGCATTCAAGGGCGCAGACATATTCATAGGCGTTTCGGCTCCCGGAATCGTAACAGAAGAAATGGTCGCCTCCATGGCTGAAAATCCCATCGTACTCCCCATGGCAAATCCCGTTCCGGAAATACTGCCCGATAAGGCAAAAGCCGCAGGTGCCGCCGTTGTCGGCACGGGCAGAAGCGATTATCCCAACCAAATCAACAATGTACTTGCGTTCCCCGGAATCTTCCGCGGAGCACTTGACTGCCGAGCTTCCGAAATAAACGAGGAAATGAAGGTAGCCGCAGCAAGAGCGATAGCTTCGCTTGTCTCTGATGATGAGCTTTCCGCCGAGTACATTTTACCGAAAGCATTTGATGACAGAATAGGGAAAACCGTTGCGAAAGCGGTTTATGGCGCAGCCGTAAAATCCGGCGTAGCAAGAATATAATCTATAAGAGAGAAAAAGCGCCTTTAAGGGTTATCCTTAAAAGCGCTTTATTTTTGCTTAGATTTTTTTGAGTCCGACAGACAGGCCTTTACCTATCGCAGAACCGAGAACGGCGCACACAACAAGCTCAATGGGAGCGTTGATTCCCGCCGCTATACCTATAACGGTGGTAAGAATATTTTCAGCTCCGCCGAGAGCGGCTGACTGCTCGGGCGTAAAGGTTGTATTTATAAACAACAAAGCTAAAAATCCAAGGAAAAAGATAGTATTAAAAGCCGAGCCGCAGATACTCGCGACAAGGTAATTGGCACCGTCTTTTTTTGTCTTTTTTGTCACGGCGTTAAAAATGAGACCTGTAAGCCAACCTGCAAGCACGCGAGGAACTACGCAAACAACAAGCGTTTTAAATACGCTTATAGAAATAAGTATCGCGCCGAATGCGCTCAGAGAAAAGCATTGAATAAAGCTCGATGCACCGAAAACGAGCCCCAAAAAGGCTCCTGCGGCAGGCCCTAAAGTAACTGCGCCTATGATAACAGGTACCATAATAAGTGTCAGTTCAAGCGGCCCGAGCTTCAGATAGCCTATCGGCGTGAAGGTCATAACGGCGATGATTGCGGTAAGGAGAGCCAGCTCGACTAAGCGAACGGTTTTTTGCATCCTTGCCTTGTTTGTGGTTTTTGACATATATAATCCTCCTTGCTGCTGCTCCGCAGAGCGGATGCAACGCAAAATAATAAACTATGTAAAAACTGGATAAGATATTTAATTTTTAATTACGGTTAATTACTGTTTTTATCGTAAATGGCTTTAAGCCCGTATAAAAGAAGATTGTCATCATGAATTATATTGTGACGGCAATATCCTATTACATAGGAGGAAAGCCCACCTGTTGCAACAATGGTTTTCGGCTCACCGAGCTGTTTTGCAAAACGGTCAAGCATACCGTCAATCATATCTGCGGTACCGAAAATGATGCCCGACTGCAAACACTCTATCGTATTAGTGGCACAGGCATGCGGCGGAGAAGCAAGTG
>OHWL01000303.1_pt1 | contig 12872 bp, 17 predicted proteins | sample 1579711 | NCBI WGS metagenome assembly OHWL01 (sample SAMEA3882523, study PRJEB24775) | human gut metagenome | biome: human-associated habitat; feature: intestine environment; material: feces | place: Netherlands | collected 2009/2010 | reverse complement strand
ATAAGGGCAAGGGTATCAAATACGCTGATGAAGTTATTAGACGTAAAGTTGGTAAGACAGGTAAAAAATAATTAAAGGAGTGAATTTACGATGATTAAGAAGCAGTCAAGAAGTGAAGTTCGTGTGAAGAAGCACATGAAGGTTCGTAATCGTCTTTCTGGCACAGCCGAGAGACCTCGTTTAGCTGTATTTAGAAGTAATAATCATATGTACGCTCAGATTATTGACGATACAGTTGGAAATACACTTGTTTCTGCATCTACACTTGATAAGGATGTAAAAGCAGAGTTAGAGAAGACCAATAACGTCGAAGCAGCAGCTAAGCTTGGTACTGTTATTGCAAAGAAAGCTTTAGACAAGGGTATTTCAACGGTTGTCTTTGATAGAGGCGGCTTTATATATGCAGGTAAGGTAAAGGCATTAGCCGAAGCAGCAAGAGAAGCTGGTTTAGACTTTTAATAGGAGGAAACGCAAAACATGAAACGTGAAATCATTGATGCTAGTCAATTAGAATTAAACGAAAAAGTGGTATCAATTAAACGTGTAACAAAAGTTGTTAAAGGTGGACGTAACTTCCGTTTTACAGCTTTAGTTGTTGTCGGCGACGGCAATGGCCATGTTGGTGCTGGCTTAGGAAAAGCATCCGAGATTCCGGAAGCAATCCGCAAAGGAAAAGAAGATGCTATGAAAAAACTCATTACTGTAAAATTAGATGAGGTTGGCAGTGTTACACATGATGTTACCGGAAAACATACAGGTGCATCTGTATTATTAAAGAAATCTCCAGAAGGTACTGGTATCATCGCCGGTGGTCCTGCTCGTAACGTATGTGAGCTGGCTGGTATTAAAAATATCCGTACAAAATCTCTGGGATCTAACAACAAGCAGAACGTTGTTCTTGCAACAATCAATGCTTTAAGTCAGTTAAAATCCCCGGAAGAAGTTGCAAAACTTCGTGGAAAATCAGTTGAAGAGATTGTAGGTTAAGGAGGAGTTTTAAGATGGCAGATAAGAAATTAAAAGTAACACTTGTAAAATCTACAATCGGTGCTGTTCCAAAGAACAAAAAAACAATCGAAGCACTTGGACTGAATAAGTTATATAAAACTGTTGAGCTGCCGGATAATGCAGCAACAGCAGGTGCACTTCGTAAAGTAGCACCTTATGTAAAGGTAGAAGAGATCTAATAATAAGATAAGGAGGTGTCAGTAATGGACTTATCCAATTTACAGGCAGCAGCAGGTTCTGCACATAGCGATAATTTCAGAAGAGGACGTGGACACGGTTCAGGAAACGGTAAGACTGCTGGTAAGGGACACAAGGGACAGAAAGCTCGTTCCGGAGCTCCGAGACCAGGTTTTGAAGGTGGTCAGATGCCGTTATACAGAAGATTGCCAAAGAGAGGTTTCAAATGCAGAAACTCTAAGACAATCATCGAAATCAACCTTTCCGCTCTTGAGGCATTTGAGAACGATTCCGTTGTTTCAGTAGAAACATTAATCGAGGCTGGTATCGTTAAGAATCCTAGAGATGGAGTTAAGATTCTGGGTAATGGCGAACTTACTAAGAAACTCACCGTTCAGGCAAATGCATTCAGCGCAGCTGCAAAAGAAAAAATTGAGGCTCTTGGTGGAAAAGCAGAGGTGATCTAATGCTGGAAACACTCCGTAATGCATTCAAGATTAAAGATATTCGAAACAGAATTATTTTTACATTTCTCATGTTAGTTGTAATCAGGATCGGAAGCCAGCTTCCGATTCCTGGTGTTAACAATGAACTGTTTTCAAACTGGTTTGCAAGTCAGACCGCAGATGGAATGGGATTTTTTGATGCAATTACCGGTGGATCATTCTATAACATGTCAATCTTTGCATTGAACATTACACCGTATATTACTTCATCCATTATTATGCAGCTTCTCACTATCGCAATTCCAAAATTGGAAGAGATGCAGCGTGACGGAGAAGAAGGACGTAAAAAGATTGCAGAGATTACCAGATATCTTACCGTAGCTCTTGCCTTGATCGAGGCGATTGCAATGGCAATCAGCTTTAAGAGAGGTCAGATGCTGCAGAGTGATGGTATTCTTACAATTATTATGGTTATCTTCACATTAACTGCAGGATCAGCAGTATTAATGTGGATCGGTGAACGTATTACAGAAAAAGGTGTTGGAAATGGTATCTCTATCGTACTTACCATTAACATCATCTCCCGTGTTCCAAATGATATGGGAACACTGTATCAGCAGTTCATCACAGGAAAATCCATACCGAAGGGAATTCTTGCGGCAGTGATCATTATTGCAATTATTGTTGCAATGGTTGTATTTGTCGTATTCTTACAGGGCGGTGAGAGAAGAATTCCGGTTCAGTATTCCAAAAAGATTCAGGGAAGAAAACAGGTTGGCGGACAGTCAACATATATCCCATTAAAGGTTAATACCGGCGGCGTTATCCCGGTTATCTTTGCACAGTCTCTGTTGCAGACACCGGTTATCATTGCAAGTCTTCTTGGAAAAGGAAACGGAACCGGTATCGGAAGCAAGATTTTAAAAGGAATGTCCCAGTCAAACTGGTGCAATCCAAAAGAGCCGGTTTATTCCATCGGACTGGTGGTATATATCGTACTCATCATTGCTTTCGCTTACTTCTATACTTCAATTACATTCAATCCATTAGAGATTGCTAATAATATGAAGAAAGCCGGCGGATTTATTCCGGGTATCAGACCTGGTAAACCAACCAGTGATTATCTGAACCGGATGTTAAATTACATCGTATTTATAGGAGCAGTAGCACTTGCATTTATCGCATTTGTCCCGATTTTCTTCAACGGAGTGTTCGGTGCAGATGTATCGTTCGGTGGAACATCTATCATCATTATCGTAGGTGTTGTCATTGAGACATTAAAACAGATCGAATCACAGATGCGTGTTCGTTACTATAAGGGATTTTTAAATGATTAATCTGACAGCATGCTGTCAGATTGGCAAAGGAGCAACGCTGGGCTTTTTAAGTTCAGCGTTACTTTCCTATTAAGCGATATTTGTATGATGAAGGTATTTTGGACAATGGAGGTATTGCTGTGAAAAATAAGATTTTTCACACGCAAGATTAGTGCTTACGCACAAAGCTTGAGATGCGCAAAAAACAACGCAGGAAGGGAGAATTTTATGAAGATTATCATGTTAGGAGCTCCGGGAGCAGGAAAAGGAACACAGGCAAAACAGATTGCTGATAAATATCATATTCCGCATATCTCAACAGGAGATATTTTCCGTGCGAACATCAAAAACGGAACCGAACTTGGAAATAAAGCAAAACAGTATATGGATCAGGGCTTATTAGTGCCGGATGAGCTGACCTGCGATCTTGTTATGGACAGAATCAAACAGGATGACTGTGAGAATGGATTTGTACTTGATGGTTTTCCAAGGACCATTCCACAGGCAGAAGCACTTACAGCTGCACTTGAGAAGATCAATGAAAAAATGGATTATGCGATTGATGTAGATGTACCGGATGAGAACATCGTAAACCGTATGAGCGGAAGACGTGCTTGTTTAAACTGTGGTGCTACATACCACATTGTTTCCATTCCGACAAAGGTGGAGGGAATCTGCGACAGATGCGGACAGCCGGTTGTCTTAAGAGATGATGATAAACCGGAGACCGTTCAGAAGAGACTTACCGTATATCATGAGCAGACCCAGCCATTGATCGATTATTACAAAAAACAGAGTATCTTAAAAACAGTTGACGGTACGCAGCCGATGGAAAAGGTATTTGCAGATATCGTTGCGATTTTAGGCGAGTAGAGGAACCGGAGTAATGGCTGTAACAATAAAATCTTCCCAGGAAATAGAACTGATGCGCCAGGCAGGAAAAATCCTTGCAAAGGTGCATGAGGGATTAAAAAAAGAATTAAAACCCGGAATGTCGACACTTGATATTGACAGGATTGGGGAGGAAATGATTCGGAGTTTTGGATGCGAACCATCTTTTAAGAATTATCAGGGATATCCGGCATCCGTCTGTGTCTCCATCAATGAAGAAGTTGTACACGGGATTCCGCGCAAAGACAGAATCATTGAAGAGGGAGATATTGTGAGTCTTGATACCGGCGTGATTTATAAGGGGTATCAGTCAGATGCTGCAAGAACACATGGTGTAGGTGAGATCACTGAGGATGCAAGACTTCTGATCGAACGTACCAGACAGAGCTTTTTTGAAGGAATGAAATATGCGGTGGCAGGAAATCATCTGCATGATATTTCCGGTGCAATCGGTGATTATGCCGAGAGTTTTGGCTATGGTGTGGTACGGGATTTATGTGGACACGGAATCGGTACACATATGCATGAGGATCCGGAGATCCCGAATTACCGTAAATTCCGCAGGGGCATTAAGCTGAGAGCCGGAATGACATTAGCGGTGGAACCGATGATAAATCTGGGAACAGAAAGAGTCGTATGGATGGATGATGACTGGACGGTCGTCACACAGGATATGGATCTGTCGGCTCATTATGAAAATACCATCCTGATCCGGGAAGGAAAACCGGAGATATTATCACTTACGGATTCTGAGATCGCCGAAGGAATCTGGAGTAATGATCCAATTCTGTAAAGCATATAGAAAAGAACCGGAGGATATTTCAGAAATGGAATTTGCAAGATCCAAGTCGGGACACGACAAAAATCAGATTTATCTTATCAAAGAAAAAGATGAAAAATTTGTATATCTGGTAAACGGAACGACCCGTACCCTGGATATGCCAAAGAAAAAAAATGCAAAGCATATTCAGATTATCAAAAATCTACCGATAGAAGTTACGGAGATTTTGGAAGAAAACTTATCAGATCTTACAGTAAAAAGAGCAATCAAACAGTACTGCCAAATGAATGAGGGCAGACAGGAATCATAAAACAGGAGGATTTATTCAATGTCAAAAGCAGACGTAATTGAAGTAGAAGGAACCGTTGTTGAGAAACTCCCGAATGCATTTTTCAAGGTGGAGTTAGAGAATGGACATCAGATTTTAGCAACTATCAGCGGAAAACTTCGCATGAACTTTATTCGTATTTTACCGGGTGATAAAGTTACCATCGAGATGTCTCCATATGACCTGACAAAGGGAAGAATCATCTGGAGAGACAAATAAGATTTTTATGAAAGATCTTATTCAAAAAAATAGTTGACTTCTAAACAGTGTCCGTGCTATAATGCTAAACGGACACTTTTGGATAGTGCCTTTTTGTGCGTGCGCATTTTGCTGCAACAGCACAGAAAAGAGCCTTGTTAAGAAAGGAGGATTTGCTGTGAAGGTAAGATCATCAGTTAAACCTATTTGCGAAAAATGCAAAGTCATCAAGAGAAAAGGAAGCATCAGAATTATCTGTGAGAATCCGAAACACAAACAGAGACAGGGCTGATTCAGTTCTTGTCTTATTTGTGCGAATGGGGTAATATGCGCATTTTTAATGAGCTAAAACCCGCCAAATTATGTGCGGCTGCAGTGGAACGCCTGGTAGGGTTGTTCACACTGTTATCATAATCAAACAGCCGGGATAGCTGCTTTTTTATGTCTACATACCGAGGACATAGAAGGGACATATCCAAATAAGAAGAAAGACGGATGGGACACACATTTCAGGCCGCTGACAACGGAGCTGTCTCAGATGATTTCTGAAATAAAGTCACAGCGTCAGGTGATTTGAAAAATGAAACAATATAACAGGTGCAAAATGCATCGGATGAATTAATGGAGGTTAAAAAGCACATGGCTCGTATTGCAGGTGTAGATTTACCAAGAGAAAAACGCATCGAAATCGGTTTGACATACATCTACGGAATTGGTAGAACAAGCTCTAGCCGTATCCTTGCAGCAGCAAACGTAAATCCTGATACTCGTGTCAGAGATTTAACAGACGATGAAGTAAAGAGAATCAGCGCAGTAATCGATGAGACTCAGTTAGTAGAAGGTGATTTAAGAAGAGAGATCGCTTTCAACATCAAGAGACTTCAGGAGATCGGATGCTATCGTGGAATCCGTCACAGAAAAGGTCTTCCGGTTCGTGGACAGAAGACAAAGACAAACGCTAGAACACGTAAGGGTCCAAAGCGCACCGTTGCAAATAAGAAAAAATAATGCAGCATAGAGGAAGTTCTCTTTGTGTATTGTGGCAAACAAGAAGAAATCATTCGTATCAGTCGATATTTTATATTTTAGAGAAAGTAGGTTAGTTTAGATATGGCTAAAGTTACAAAAAAAGTGACAAAAAAGCGTGTAAAGAAAAACGTTGAACGCGGACAGGCACATATTCAGTCATCTTTTAATAATACAATCGTAACTATCACAGATGCTGAAGGTAATGCTTTATCATGGGCAAGTGCCGGTGGTCTTGGATTTAGAGGTTCAAAGAAATCTACTCCATATGCTGCACAGATGGCAGCAGAAACTGCTACAAAGGCAGCTTTAATTCATGGTTTGAAGACAGTTGATGTTATGGTTAAGGGACCAGGCTCAGGACGTGAGGCTGCTATCCGTGCCCTTTCCGCATGCGGTCTTGAAGTAGTTTCCATCAAGGATGTTACTCCAGTACCACATAACGGATGCCGTCCACCAAAGCGTAGAAGAGTTTAATTAGGAGGTATCGATTAAGATGGCAGTGAATAAAGTACCTGTACTGAAAAGATGTAGATCCCTTGGTTTAGAGCCAAGTTATTTAGGATATGATAAGAAGTCTAAGAGAAATCTTCAGAGAGCAAACCGTAAGGTATCTGAGTACGGACTTCAGTTAAGAGAAAAGCAGAAGGCTAAATTCATCTATGGTGTATTAGAGAAGCCTTTCCGTAACTACTACAAGAAAGCAGATCAGATGAAAGGATTAACAGGTCTTAACCTTATGACAATCCTTGAGTCAAGAATTGACAACGTAATTTTCCGTCTTGGTTTCGCAAGAACAAGAAAAGAAGCTAGACAGATCGTTGATCACAAGTTCGTTACAGTAAACGGAAAAGTTGTTAACATCCCTTCATACCTTGTAAAGGCTGGCGATGTTATCGAAATTAAAGAGAGCAAAAAGAATACTCAGAGAATGAAAGATATCGTCGAGGTAGCTGGCGGAAGAATCGTTCCGGAGTGGTTAGACGTAGATGCTGAGAAATTACAGGGAACTGTAAAAGAATTACCTTCCAGAGAGCAGATCGACGTTCCTGTTGATGAGATGCTTATCGTCGAGTTATATTCTAAGTAATAGTTAAGCAAATTACCCGAGAAGGAGGGACTTTGTAGTGTTCGATTTTGAAAAACCAAAAATTGAGATCGCTGAAATTTCAGAAGACAAGACATATGGCAAATTTGTTGTAGAGCCTTTGGAAAGAGGATATGGTACTACACTTGGCAACTCTTTAAGAAGAATTATGCTTTCTTCTTTACCGGGAGCTGCTGTAAGCCAGGTGAAGATTGACGGAGTTCTCCATGAATTCAGTTCAATCCCGGGCGTTAAGGAAGATGTTACTGAAATTATTATGAACATCAAGAACCTCGCTATCCGCAATAACAGTTCTACAAATGAACCAAAAGTTGCTTACATTGAATTCGAAGGGGAAGGCGTTGTTACAGCTGCAGATATCCAGGTCGATTCGGATATCGAAATCATGAATCCTGAATTGGAGATCGCACATTTAAACGGTGGTGCAGACTGCAAGCTCTATATGGAACTTACCATTACAAAGGGCAGAGGATATGTCAGCGCAGATAAGAATAAGACAGAGGATACACCAATTGGTGTGATCGCAATCGATTCTATCTATACACCGGTAGATCGTGTAAATGTAACGATTGAGAATACTCGTGTAGGTCAGGTTACTGATTATGATAAGCTTACATTGGATGTATATACCAATGGAACTTTAGAGCCAGATGAGGCAGTCAGCCTTGCTGCGAAAGTATTGAGTGAGCACTTAAATCTCTTCATTGATCTGTCAGATGCTGCACAGCAGGCAGAGATCATGGTTGAGAAAGAGAACGATACACAGGAGAAGGTTCTTGAGATGAATATCGATGAACTGGAATTATCGGTTCGTTCTTACAACTGTCTGAAGAGAGCTGGTATCAATACGGTTGCAGAGCTTATCAACCGTACTCCGGAAGATATGATGAAGGTTCGTAACCTTGGCCGCAAGTCTCTTGAAGAAGTACTTGCAAAACTCAAAGAGTTAGGTTTACAGTTAAATCAGGGTGAAGAATAATAAAAACTGGCGGTGTCAGTAATCCCGATGAGTGTGACAACGTCATAGAACATTTATGGCTTGTGGTTTGAAATGCCACAGAATTAAGAATGGGTTCTGCCGGTAAATCCAAAGAGTATGGCAGGATACCCCACAAATGGAGGAAAATTAAAATGGCAAAGTATCGTAAGTTAAGCAGAACATCCAGCCAGAGAAAGGCTTTAATCAGAGGTCAGGTTACTGCTCTGATCGCTAATGGCAAGATCGTAACAACAGAAGCAAAGGCTAAGGAAATCCGTAAGGTTGCAGAAGGCCTGATCGCTGCTGCTGTTCGTGAGAAAGACAACTTTGACGAAGTTACTGTTACTGCTAAGGTTGCTCGTAAAGATGCAGACGGCAAGAGAGTAAAAGAAGTTGTTGATGGTAAGAAAGTTACTGTTTATGACGAAGTAGAGAAGAAGATTAAGAAGGATCAGCCTTCCCGTCTTCATGCAAGAAGAGAAATGCTTAAAGTTCTTTACACAGTAAAGACAAATGACGGAACCAAGAAGGGCGCAAAGGAAGTTGACCTTGTTGCTAAGTTATTTGATGAGATCGCACCAAAGTATGCAGACCGTAACGGTGGTTACACAAGAATCGTAAAGATTGGTCAGCGTAAAGGTGACGGCGCTCTGGAAGTATTACTTGAGTTAGTTTAAAATTTGTCAATGAGAACCCTCATCTGTGAAGGCAGATGGGGGTTTTTATACTTAAAGTGAGAATCCGCGACGGTTTTGCCGATGCGGATTTTTTAAATTTATGAACTATGTGATCTGGGGAGCGGATAAGGTTTCCGTTGGTCAGTTCTTCCGATCAGATAATCTACGCTTGTGTGATGAAAATCTGCCAGAGAAGAGAGAATTTCCGTTGGAATTTGTCGCTCGTCATTTTCATATCTGGAGTAGGTTCGTTGTGTAATATTTAAGATTCTGGCAATCTCTGTCTGTGTTAAGTCTTTGTCTTCCCGTAAATCGCGAATGCGTTTATATATCAAATATTTGTCACCTCCCCCATACTAATAGTATATGTGAGACCAAAATGGTCTATTGCTGTTTAGACCATTTTGGTCTAAAATATTCGGAAGGCACAATATAAGGCACATATTGAAATGCTTATAAATATTGATAAAATAAAAGCGTTACAAAAGAAAAATGGAGGCAGGAATGTCGGAGTTTAGTGACAAGTTATCAGAGTATATTGCAAAAAGCGGATCAAATGTGTACCAGCTTGCAAAAGAAGCATCTTTAGACAGAACAACATTGCAGAAGACGGCAAAAGGACAGAGACTTCCGTCTTTGGATTATATTAGGGAAATATGCCAGTACATAAAAATATCCAGTAAACAGGAAGAGGAACTGGTTCGTCTCTATAAGATTGAAAAGCTGGGACACAGTACAGTAAAAGCATGGGATGAAATTCAGCAGATTATTCTTGATATTTACCAGCTTAGAAAAAATGAAAAAAGTACCTGGCATATTCGTTTTGATGAAGTAAGCTTGAAAAGTTTTAATGCCCAAATTGTGCAGAAATGCGATTCGGAAATGGATTGTTTAAAAGCAATTATGTGCGTCATGGAACAGGAACTGGAAGATCCGGATCATGCCGAAATTTATATGGATGTTTCATGGGCAAGTAAACTGGTGTTATGTCAATTGAGGCAAAGTGAGGGAAATAAGTCGGAAAAATTGACTTGCCATCAACTTGTGAATTTAAAGCAGACAGAACATGTAAAAGACGGGATGCTGGAAAATATTCAGATACTGCATCAGGTACTGCCATATGCATTTACAACACATAATACCTATGATATCCGTTATGCTTATATCAGTGAAAACAGCGAAGAACAGAAATTGCATTTATGGGAACATTACATTATTACACGCAGACATATAATTTTGTGTTCGGAACAGGATTATCAGATGATTGTCATTTCCGATGAAATGATTGCAAAGGCATACAGGCAGGAAGTCGGGTGTATGCTGAGTGCATATCGTCCGCTGTTCAGCTATCAGGGGTATTCCGGGGAAGGGGTTCGAAAATACCGTGCATTGATTGATCATGATGAAACACATGTAACGTATGAGGGATTTCCGTGTCTGGCACTTATGATTCCCGATGAAATAAAAAAACAGTTGATTGCAGATCCGCAGATTGGAACATATGCCACAGCATTTTTTGATATGCCAAAAGTAAAAGAAAACCAGTACATTAATATTTTTGGAATGGAAGAGGTAAGGCATTTTATGAAAACCGGGCATTTACCGGGAGTGTTTGATCATTATTTTTATGTGGAGTCCATGGAACTTCGAAAGGAAATGCTTGAAAATTTCCATAGAAACCTTCTGGCGCATACACGGCAGTATTATATGATCAATGAGGATAAATTTAAAATAAACAGTTCTTTTGGAATTGATGTATTTGGACAAAATAAGGTCGCATTCTGTTCAACATCTGACGAGTTTCCATTTGGTTTTATCTCAATTGATGAACCGGGCATCAGTGAAATGTTTGCCAGTTATTTTGATAATCTGGTACAGTCCAAATATGTATATTCGATTGAGGAAACCATAACAAAATGGGAGGAACTGGTGGAACAGATAGAAAGAGAAATAGAAATAGAAATAGAAGATAGGAAGGAATGAGCTTTTTAGTGCATAGGTACTAAAAATAAAAGGCACAATAAAAGGCACATATTGAAAAGAGGAGAGAAATTGATAAACTGAAAGAGAAAAACGAAAGTTAGGAGCAGTTATGAAAACATTGGGTATTATTGGCGGTCTTGGACCAATGGCGACTGCATATTTCATGGAGCTTGTGACAGGAATGACAGATGTCGACTGCGATCAGAAACATATTCCAATAGTGTTACAGAGTATTCCGCAGACACCAGATCGTACTTCGTACATATTGGATCATATACAAAAAAATCCACTTCCGCAAATGGTAGAAGCCGGAAAACGGTTGAAGGAGGCGGGGGCAGCGTATCTTGCAATCCCGTGTGTTACAGCACATTATTTTTACAGGGAGCTTTGCCGGCAAATAGATCTGCCAATTATTTCTCTGTTGGAAAAAACCGCTGATTATTTCAGGACAGAGGGTGTTGATGAGGTGGCAATTCTGGCAACATCGGGTACGGTAATGTGTAAGATTATCCAGCAGGAATTAGGAAAAAAACATATCCAGACGTTGCTGCCTGATGAAAGACAGCAACAGAAAATCATGGAGATTATATATAAGCAGATTAAGGCCGGACGCTCGGTAGAAATTGAAGAATTTGAACAAATTGGTACACAATTACAACAACGAGGCGCACAGAAACTGCTACTGGGATGTACAGAATTATCTCTTTTAAAAAGAGATTTTACCCTGAATCAGGCATATGCGGACGTATTGGAAATATTGGCATCTGCTGTAGTTACCTATAACGGATTGCCAGTAAAAGAATATCACAGACAGACACAGGAGATAAAATAATGCAGAGAAATGTTTTGGAATATTTGGAAGAGACAGTAAAAAGAGTGCCGGATAAAATCGCATTTGCAAATGATAAAACGCAGTTGACATTTCAGCAATTTTCAGATGACATACGTGCAATTGGCAGTGAATTAATTCGGAAAGGTTATCAAAAGGAGCCGGTTTTGATCTATATGAATAAAAGCCCGGAAGCATTGGAAGGGTTTTTCGGAGTGATCGAAAGCGGCTGTTTTTATGTGCCATTGGATGAAGAGATGCCGAAGAGACGCATCGAACTGATTATTGAAAATACGAAAGCAAGAGTTATCATCTGTGATCAGGAGAATCTGAAACGTGTAAAGGAACTTCCTTTTGATGGAGAAATTATGCTGCATGAGGAACTGGCAAAGAAAAGAGAGGACAAGGAAAAGCTGGATAAGGTAAGAAGAACAGCACTGGATACAGATCCGCTTTATGTGCTTTTTACTTCCGGATCTACAGGGATGCCAAAAGGGGTAGTGGGACATCACAGAGGTGTCATTGATTATATTGACCAGCTTTCTGCGGTGTTGGATTTTGATGAAGAGAGTGTATTTGGCAATCAGGCACCTCTTTATTTTGATGCCTGTATGAAGGACATTTACCCGACACTGAAGTTTGGTGCAACGACCTGGCTGATTCCCCATGAACTGTTCCTGTTTCCGGTCCGTCTGGTGGAATATCTGAATGTACATAAAATCAATACCATATGCTGGGTGGTATCTGCACTTACAATGATTTCTGCATTTGGGACATTTAAAGAAGTAGTTCCGGAATATCTGCGCACGGTTGCATTTGGAAGTGAAGTGTTTCCAATCCGGCAGTTTAATCTGTGGAAACGGACATTGCCACAGGTAAGATTTACAAATCTGTATGGGCCGACGGAGGCAACCGGAATGAGCTGTTATTATCATGCAGACCGGGAGTTTTCGGAGAATGAGGTGATCCCAATCGGACAGCCTTTTGAAAATACAGAAATTTTACTTTTAAAAGGAGGTTTAGAGGCTGCGCAGGGGGAAGAAGGAGAAATCTGTATTCGGGGAACCTGTCTTACTCATGGATATTATGGAAATAAGGAAAAGACGAAAGAAGCATTTGTCCAGA
>OHWL01000300.1_pt1 | contig 12962 bp, 8 predicted proteins | sample 1579711 | NCBI WGS metagenome assembly OHWL01 (sample SAMEA3882523, study PRJEB24775) | human gut metagenome | biome: human-associated habitat; feature: intestine environment; material: feces | place: Netherlands | collected 2009/2010 | reverse complement strand
ACCAAGCAAAAAGAAAAAAGGACGCTGGACCAAGAATGACACGGAGCTGACCGTCATGGCGCTGCCGACCACCATCTGGTATATTCTGTTCTGCTTCCTGCCTATGTTCGGTCTGATCATTGCGTTCAAGAATTACAAAATCACCGGCGGAAAGAGTTTCATTTATAACCTGCTCCACAGTGACTGGGCCGGCTTCAAAAACTTTTCGTTCCTGATCAGATCCAACGACCTGTTCGTCATCCTGAGAAACACAATCCTGTATAACCTTGCATTTATCGTTCTTGGTATGGTATTTTCCGTAGGACTGGCTATCATGATCAGCCTGCTGCACAACAAAAGAGCGTCGAAGGTATATCAGACGATGATGTTCTTCCCATATTTCATGTCATGGGTTGTAGCTTCCTACTTCCTGGATGCATTCCTGAACCAGGACAACGGTCTGATCAACAGTATAATGAGAAATGCAGGCAAGGAACCGATTCAGTGGTACATGAGTGCCGGTGTATGGCCATTTATCCTGATCTTCATGTATCTGTGGAAATCTACCGGATACAACATGGTTATCTACCTGTCCAGCATTTCCGGTATTGATACCACACTGTACGAGGCAGCCGTTATGGACGGCGCCAATAAGAGACAGCAGGTATGGCACATTACCCTGCCTTGCTTAAAGAGTGTCATCATCATGATGTTCATCCTGAATGTCGGAAAGGTCTTCTACTCCGACTTCGGACTGTTCTTCCAGCTTTCTCAGGGAGCAAGCGGTTCGATCTTCAAAACGACAGCAACTATCGACACATATGTATACAACGCACTGCAGTCTTCCACTCCGATCGGAATGACTTCTGCGGCAACATTCTTCCAGTCTGTTGCATGCTGCATCACCATCCTTCTTGCCAATGCCATTGTGAAGAAGATTGATGAAGACAGCGCGATTATATAGGGGGATAGCAATATGGCACAGAAGTTAAGAAAAGAAAAAGAACTTAATCAGATTAAAAAAAGCACGAATGTTCTTTTTAATATCATTTTTATTATATTATCAGCGCTGTGTATTTTTCCGATCGTATTTGTGTTTTCTATCTCTATTTCGAGTGAGACATCAATACAGAAAAATGGATATCAGTTAATACCACAGGAACTTTCGGCAGCGGCATATCAGTTTCTGTGGAATGAAAGAGAAACTATTTTACATGCAACATTCATTTCCATTCTGGTTACCGCGCTTGGTATTATTTTGTCAGTACTGCTGACAACGACGATGGGATATGTTGTTTCAAGAAATACTTATAAACTGAAAAGTTTTTATACCTGGGTGATTTTTATCCCGATGATTTTCAACGGTGGTATGCTCGCCGGATACGTTGTTAATACAAATATCCTGCATTTGAGAAATTCTATCTGGGCATTGATCCTGCCGCTTGCGGTATCGCCATTTAATATTGTAATCTGTAAAACCTTTTTTAAAACGACGATTCCTGATTCCATCGTGGAATCGGCAAAAATTGATGGCGCAGGACAGCTTCGAATTTTTGCACAGATCATTTTACCGATTTCAAAGCCGATCATTGCAACAATCGCACTGTTCGCGGCATTTGGATATTGGAATGACTGGTTTCAGGCATCCTTATATATTTCAGACAAGAATTTACAGACATTACAGTCTATGCTGAATAATATCCAGAACAATATTGAGTATATAGCGAACAATCCATATGGCGGGCTTTCATTGCAGCAGTATAAAGCAAGTATGCCGACAGAGAGTGTGAGAATGGCGATCGCTATTATTATCGTGGTTCCTATTGCATGTGTATATCCATTTTTCCAGAAGTATTTTATTTCAGGTCTGACCATCGGCTCTGTAAAAGGATGATACCGTGTAAACAAAATAAGAGATATCAGATTTAGGAGGAAAATTTTATGATGAAAAAGAGAATTGTGTCATTGGGGCTTGCAGCAATGATGACCGCAGGATTATTCGCAGGGTGTGGAAATAGTTCTGAAAGCCAGGGGGACTCCACCGCTTCAGGCAGTAAAAGCGATGATATCGTTACTTTGAAGTGGGTCACAATTGGAAGTGGAATGCCGGATAACTATGATTCCTGGGTAAAGAAAGTGAATGATTATGTCGGCGAAAAAATAGGTGTAAATATTGATATGGAAGTAGTTGCCTGGGGAGACTGGGATAACCGTAGAAATATCATTATCAGTACCAATGAAGATTATGACATTATTTTCGGCAACGGAAATGTTTATACATCTGATACAAAACTCGGAGCTTATTATGACATTACAGATCTGATCGATGATAACATGCCGGGCTTGAAGGAACTTATGCCAAGTGACTATTGGGATGCAGTAGCGATCGATGGAAAGATTTATGCAGTTCCCACCTACAAAGACAGCTCATTATCCAATTATGCGATCTGGGATAAGGAGATCGTAGACAAGTATAATCTTGATATTGAATCTATGACAGACATATCTTCCCTGACAGATACCTTTAAGCAGATCAAAAGTGATACCAATGATTATCCGGTCTATGTAAAGAATGATGGTCTGTATTATATCTTTGATACTTATGATCAGTTAGGTGCCGGATGCCAGGCACTTGGTGTAAAGTACAATGATAAAGATGCGAAAGTATGCTATACACTGGAACAGGATGATATTTATTCAGAGTTAGAGACCATTCATGAGTGGTATCAGGACGGTATTATCAATCCGGATGCATCTACACTTTCCGAAGGCCGTGTATATAATGTCTGGAGAGTGGCACAGGGATGGTCTACCGCAGCACAGACATCCTGGGGTCCACAGATGGGAAAAGATGTTGAGGTTGCAAAAATTGGCGATACGATCTTATCGAATGATACAGTTCGCGGTTCTATTAACATGATCTCTGCAAATACAAAATATCCTGAGAAATGTTTACAGTTCTTAGATCTTGTAAATACAGATACGACTCTTAGGGATATGTTCTACTATGGAGAAGAGGGAGTAAACTTTGAGTACACAGATGACAATAAAGTTCACAAACTCAATGAAGACTGGACAATGGCAGGTTATACACAGGGAACATTCTTTACCGTTACACAGCAGGATACAGACACTGTAAATCAGTGGGATGAAGTGAAAGAGTTAAATGAAAATGCAGTACCATCTGTTCTGTTAGGATTTACATTTGATACATCAAACGTTGAGGATCAGTTATCAAACTGTACAGAAGTATGGTTACGTTACAAGAGTGAAGTCCTCACAGGTGTAAGAGATCCGAAGGAAGCAGTTCCGGAGATCAAAGAGGAATTAATGAATGCAGGATTCCAGGATGTCTTAGATGAGGCACAGTCACAGATTGATGAATTTTTAGCAAATAAACAGTAGGAAGAACAGTAAATATGAGTAAAATAGTAGGAAAAGCATTGCCGGATATGCCATGGCAAGACAAGGACGAAAACGATAAACTTCCTGTATGGAGATATAAAGCAAATCCAATCATTGATCGCTTTGCGACCAGAAATTCAAACAGCATTTTTAACAGTGCGGTCGTTCCGTTTGAAGATGGATATGCAGGAATATTCCGCTGCGACAGCAGATCGATCAGTATGGATATCTTTGCAGGGTTTAGTAAAGACGGGATCCATTGGGATATTTCGGATGATCCGATCGTATTCCACTGTGATGATGAAGAGATTGGAAATACCTGCACGGTTACTGGCAGCATACGGGTTATTTTAAACCTTATTTAAAAGAGATTACAGATATGATCCGAGAGTATGTTTTATAGAGGACCGCTATTATATCACCTGGTGTAATGGATATCATGGATATCCAACGATCGGCGTAGGTTATACATTTGATTTTAAAACATTTTATCAGTTGGAAAATGCATTTTTGCCATTTAACAGAAATGGAGTTCTTTTTCCGAGAAAGATCAATGGAAACTACTATATGCTAAGCCGTCCAAGTGATAATGGGCATACGCCGTTTGGAGATATCTTCGTCAGTGAAAGTCCTGACATGAAACACTGGGGGGTTCACAGATATGTGATGGGAACCATCAAAGGGGACGAGTCAGCATGGCAGTCAACCAAAATTGGTGCAGGCTGTATCCCGATCGAGACAGAAGAAGGATGGCTTGTGATCTACCACGGTGTTATCAACACCTGTAACGGTTTTGTATACCGTATGGGCTGTGCACTGTTAGATCTCGAACAACCATGGAAAGTCTTAAAGCGGACAAAAAATTATATTCTGGCACCACATGAAATTTATGAGTGTATGGGAGATGTTCCGAATGTCGTATTTCCGTGTGCTGCGCTTACGGACGCAGAAACAGGAAGAATTGCAATTTACTATGGCTGTGCAGATACAGTTACAGGACTTGCGTTTACGACAGTAAATGAATTAATGGAAAGCATGGAAAGTATGTAATAAAAAACGGAGTTGTTACAAAATAATAATAATATTATTTGTGACAGCTCTGTTTTTGCAAAAAATTTCTGGAAACAACAGTGGGAGAAAAGAATGATAGAGAAAAATTCGGGAAAACCATATATGAATGTAATATTTGGAAATTTTTACAGTCCGGGATATGACGATCCGGATTTTGTGGATGAGACGATGGAACTGATCAAAAATCTTGGTTATAACAGCGTTATGTTTGACACAAAAGACTGGGAAGATTTCAGGGAACGCTATAAAACCGGAGAACGGAGCCAATATGTAAAAATGCAGGAATATATGGGGCAGTCTGCATTGAAACATGGATTAACGTATAATTTCCTGGTGTTATATTTAAATGGCGATAATTTGTACCCGCATATCCGTTTCAGTCCACCTGTATTTGGGGAAGAGGTCGTGACAATAGATCAAAAAGGTGGAAAATGGTACAAGTACTGGTCAGATACTGCGAGAGAAACGATGGCAGAGCATGTAGACCAGATCCTTCAAATGTACGGGGAGGGCTGTACCACCTGCCGGTTGGGACAAAAACAGGTCCTTCCAACATGTACGATGTGGGATCCGATTGCAGCGCCAAGTTTTGACCAGGATGGAATAGAACGCTATCAGAAATTTTTAAAAGAGAAATATAAAAACAATATATCGTTATTCAATGAGAGGTACGATCTGGATATCGATGATTTTAAGCAGTTAAAACCAGAGGATTACTGGTATTCTGTGATTTATGGAGAGGGAAGCTGTTATACCGGAGAGGATATCAGAAAAAGAACAAAGAAGTTCTGGATATGGAAAGATAACATGTCCTGGAAAATAGAAGAACTGCGGCTGTACTTTAAAGATATGCAGACACGCCTCAAAAAAGACCACCCGGAATTATTCCTTTGTCCGGATCTGTCGCAGTGGGGATATTTTTTAAATGTGTACAGCCAGAAACAATGTGACAGTGACAATCCGGATTACAGTGAATTGTGGGATACTGCAATGCGGGGGATCGATATGTATGCGATCAGTCCATATGTGGATTCCTGCCATTTCATAACAGTTCCGGCAAGACCGGATGCGAGTCCGGATGCCTATGTCACTTCCTGCCAGCACAGTATGATGCGCGTGATGAATGAAGGAAAAGAATGTATCGGCGGTATCTATTGGGGACGTTATATTTACCGGGATCTGTATGCATTTTTAACACCGGAAGAAATTGTGGGTACCATGACCGCGTGCGGGGTAGATGGCTACACTTCCTATGGGATGAACGGACTTGATGATGGCGGTGTGCTAAATCGCATGGAAGATGACTTTTTAGATTCACTGAGAAGGGGAAATACCTGGTGTGCAGAAGTGATTCCAAAAAGGGGAAAAAGTAAATTTAAAGAGATCGCAATCCTTTTTCCATCCGAGATGTCAGATTATGAACCGTTTGATGTGGAAAATAATGAGATCCGCCGGCTGGATATGCTGGGGTGGTATGAAATATGCTGTGATCTTGGGTATCAGACCGATGTCATCAGCTATCATGACATTTTAGAGAATAAATTAAACGACTATAAAATGCTGATTGTTCCATCCAATGACTGTTATTTTGCAGAAGAACACACAGACATGGAAAAAATGATCCGGGAATGGGTGACAAATGGAGGAGTTGTGCTACATGGACCAGACTGTGGTTTAAGTAAAAACTGTTTTGGCATCCAGGGCATCCCATGTGAAAAAACACCGTACATATATCAAAAGCCTGTCATTCCACAGGGCTGTGAATTTCAGAGATATGAGACAGGCAGATGTATTAGTGCATATGCAGACGATGCGGGCAAATGTATTGTTATGCAGGAAATTGAAAAAGGAAAGGTTATTTCCTGCGGAGTACAGTTAGGTGCTTCTTATGTGGCAAAGAATATACCACATGTACCATATGAACAGAGAAATAAAGAAATGTATCCGATCATTCAGGCAAGAAGTACATTGTTGGAAGATCTGTTAGGGGTATGTGGAAAACCTGTTTCAGGAATCTGTGAAAGAGGCATTGAAGCAGGTGTGTTTGAGACGGGAATGGTTTTGGTAAATCATCGGTCAACACCGTATGAGATTGGAAATTTAAAAGGAAACCGGAAATTTACAAATCCAGTGAATGATACCGTGTTATTGCCACATTCCGCGGTATGGATCGAGCGTGAATAAAGAGCAGGTGAAAGTATGGCTTTTATAAGAGAAAAAGAAGAAATCAAAACGGGGTTTCAGGAGATAGAACCGTGGTCATCAGAGATTGACCTTCAGACGGATTTTGTAATGGTCTATGGTCTGAATGAATCTTTAGAATCCCGGATGCAGCAATATAGAGAGCGGGGTTATAAGGTACATTTAATGCTTGGGTGCGCCTGGGGAAATTATAAAGAATATCTGTGCGGCAGGTGGGACGGAAAGGAACACTGGGATGAATGTCAGACAGACCGGAACGGAAACCCGATCCTGCACGGGGTCGATACGCCATATATGGTGCCGACACGGTCCTTTATCCAATATCTGACGGAACACTTATGCGCTCTCATAGATAAAGGGATCACAGAAATTTATATGGAAGAACCCGAATTCTGGGAAGCGGGAGGATATTCGGAGGCATTTAAAAAAGAATATCTGGCATATTATGGCGTGGATTGGGAGCCGCCCCATACAAATATCAATGCGAAGTACCGCAGTTCCAGATTAAAAGCATATTTATATGGAAGGCTTGTCAGACATCTCAGCAGAAATATCAAAGAGTATGGAAGAAAAACGGGGAAAGAGATCCATTTTTATGTGGCGACGCACAGTCTGGTAAATTATGCACAATGGAAGATCATGAGTCCGGAAAGCCGTCTTTTGGATGTTGATGAGGTGGATGGTTTTATCGCACAGGTATGGACGGGGACGAGCGGCACAGGAAACGTATATGAGGGCCATTATAAGAGCAGAACATTTGAGACGGCGTATTTAGAGTATGGCATCATGCAGGAACTGGTTAAAGGGACAGATAAGGAAGTATGGTTTTTACAGGATCCGGTGGAAGATAACCCGGAACATGGCTGGGAAGAGTATGCAGATAAATACAAAAAGACCCTGACAGCAGCTTTATTCTGGCCGGATGTGGATCACTACGAGGTGTGTCCGTGGCCAAACAGGGTGTTTAAAGGAAGATATCCCAGAAAAGTCGGTCTTGCGGAGGGAATGATCCCGACGGAGGATATGGAAGGTGCAAAAAATATCCCGGATACCTACGCGACATTTCTGGCAGGTATGATACAGACACTGGGAGATATGACCAAAGAGGAGAGCGAAACAGAAAAAGATGCGGTTGGTGTATTTTTAGCAGATAGCTGTATGTACCAGCGGACATACCCGGATCAAGTGGAACATCATGGGCAGAAGATCAATCTGTCGGGGATGGAAGATTGGATGAACCGTCTTATTTTTCAAAAGGAAGAAGAACGTCAGCTTCTTTTATCCATGGAAAAAATGGAATATGCGTATAAAGAATGCTGCGCATTCCCGGACTGGTTTGGTCTGACACTGCCATTATTAAAATATGGTTTACCGATACAGCCGGTCTATTTTGATCACATGGTCCGCTATGAGGAATATCTGAGAAAATATCGGTATCTGATCTTAAGTTATGAATTTATGAAACCGGAAAGTGAAGAATTTCATCACAAACTGGTGGAATGGGTAAAACAGGGAGGCACACTTTTTTATATTGGAAAAGACTTTGATCCATATAATTATTTACAGGAATGGTGGCAGAAATTTTCCTGCGACACGCCTGCACAACATCTTTTTGCAGAGTTTGGAATGGATAAGGAACCAGCCAATGGATGTTACCGGATCGGAGAGGGAAATGTTCTCGTATGGAATGAAGTTCCTGCGCTGTTAAGCGTGAATGAAGCGATCGCAGATAAATACCGCAACTGGATCCGGGAAGGACTTAAGATGGGCGGATATCACTGGAATATGTGCAATTATCTGTCGGTAAGAAGGGATCCGTATATTGTGATAGCGTCCATGCAGGAATCGGATACGGGATCGGTTTATACAAAAGAGGGTCTGTTTGTGGATCTGTATGAAGATAAATATCCGGTCGTGGAGCGGGTTTTGGTAGAACCCGGGCAGGAAAAGCTGCTGTTTGATCTTGAAAAGATAAAAGAAGATGTAAGGATTATCGCAACGGCAGCGCGTATTGAAAATATGGCATGTGAAAACGGACAGCTTAGTATTGAGGCGAAGGCAATTGATCACATTCAGGTGAATATGAGGATCCGCCTGCCAGGGAAACCGGAAGATTTATGTGCACATACAGAAAGCGGGAAAAACATGGAACTGCAGTCTGTATGGGATGAGAAAAGCAGAACGGTTTTGTTATCCTACAGAAGCAACAACGAAAAAGTACATATTACAGGGAAATTAAAGTATGAATCATGATGCTAATGCAGCTGCCAGATAATTTAATGGGCTGCATCATGGAACTTATATAAAGATTGGAAACGATCTTAATATAGAAAGAAAACAAGACAAGGAGGAAAATATGGATTTCTTAGACAAAAGAGTCGGTGTAATTTGCAACGAACTTAAGAAATTAAAAGTAAAACAGGTATTTCCACTGACACAGTGGGAGTACAAGGAAGGAAACTTTATTCACCCGGAGGATGCATTAAAAGACGAGGCAGCCTGGGAAAACTTTGACTGCAAGACCATGCACTGGTATGGCAAGGACCGCCACTACTGGTTCCGCACGACCTATACCATTCCAGAGGAGCTGGATGGAAAAAGTGTATGGATCCGCGTTTCCTCACAGATCGACGAGTGGGATGACGGAAGAAATCCGCAGTTTATCGTGTTTGTGAACGGGGAGGTTTATCAGGGTATCGATATGAACCACAGGGAGTGCCTGATCACAAGAAGCGGAAAGGCAGGAGAGACACTGACCATCGACCTGCAGGCGTATACCGGGATCATGCATGAGGAATTTGCGCTCCGCACACAGATCGAGGAGATCGATGCAGAGATCGAAAAACTCTATTATGACCTGTGGGTTCCGCTTGCAGCGTTTTCCCGCATGGAGGCAGATGACAAGAACCGCAAGGATATTGAGTATGTGCTCAATGAGACGATCAATCTGCTGGATCTAAGAACCCCGTATTCCGAAGACTTTTACCGGAGTGTGCGGGAAGCATCTGCTTATATCCAGAAAGCACTTTATGAGGATATGGCAGGGTATGAGGATGTGATCGCAACCTGTATCGGACATACGCATATCGATGTTGCGTGGTGGTGGACTGTGGCACAGACCAGGGAAAAAGTCGGACGCAGCTTTGCAACTGTGTTAAAGCTGATGGACGAGTACCCGAATTATAAGTTCATGTCCAGCCAGCCGCAGTTATATGCATTTTTAAAGGAGCGCTATCCGGAATTGTACGAGAAAGCAAAACAGCGCATCAAAGAGAAACGCTGGGAGCCGGAAGGCGGCATGTGGGTTGAGGCAGACTGCAACCTGACTTCAGGAGAGTCCCTCGTGCGCCAGTTCCTGTTCGGAAAACGCTTTTTCAAAGAAGAGTTTGGCGTGGACAACCGTATCCTCTGGCTGCCGGATGTGTTCGGTTATTCCGGGGCACTGCCGCAGATCATGAAAAAATGCGGAATCGATTATTTTATGACAACCAAACTGGCATGGAACCAGTTCAATAAAGTACCTTACGATACGATGATGTGGCGCGGAATCGATGGAACAGAGGTGCTGACACACCTGATCACGACCCTTGGCGGATGCGATCATGGGAGGATGGATGCGTTACCAGAATAAGGATATCAATAACGATATCTTAGTCTCCTACGGTTACGGCGATGGCGGCGGCGGCCCGACCAGGGAAATGCTTGAGACCTCGATCCGTATGGAAAAGGGAATCAAAGGCATTCCGAAAGTACGCCAGGAATTTTCACGCACCTATTTTGAAGAACTTGAGGAGCGCGTGAAAGGCGACAGACGCCTGCCGGTATGGGAAGGTGAATTTTACTTTGAGTACCACCGCGGAACCTATACCTCAATGGCGAGAAATAAACGCAGCAACCGTAAGGCGGAACTTGGTCTGATGGATCTGGAACTATTGTCCGTTTTAGCACAGGCACAGGTTGCGTATCCGGCAGAAGAACTCGACCGCATGTGGAAAAAAGTCCTGATCAACCAGTTCCATGATATTCTGCCTGGATCTGCGATCCATGAAGTATATGAGGTGACAAAGGAAGAATATGCTGCACTTCAGAAAGAGATCAAAGCACTGGAAGAGGAACGTCTCCATGCGCTCGTTGGAGATGGCGAAGGCATCACTATTTTCAATACGACCGGACACGACCGCAGTGATATTGTAGAACTTGGGGAGATCCATGCGGAAGCGTTAAAGGATGCAGAGGGCGTGCTCTATCCGGTACAGAAGACCGCAGAAGGTGCAGTGGTTTATGTAGAACATCTGCCATCAAAAGGATATAAGACATTTGCTGCTGTATCCGGGGAAACAGAGCAGAAAACGCCATTTGTCATTGTGGGTGACCATACGCTTGAGACACCGTTTTATACGATCCATCTGGATGCGGAGGGACGTTTTGACCGCATCTACGATAAGGAAAACGACAGGGAAGTACTGCAGGATGGCAAAAAAGGCAATCAGTTCCGCATGTACGAGGATAAGCCGATGTGCTTTGATAACTGGGATGTGGATATTTACTATACCGAAAAGTACTGGGATGTCAATGATGTGATTTCTATGGAATGGACAGAGTGCGGTCCGGTGCGTGCAACGTTAGAGATGGAGCGGAAAGAAAGCAATTCTGTGATCCACCAGAAGATCCATTTCTATGCAGACAGCAGAAGGATCGAATTTGAGACTTATGTGGACTGGAAAGAGCATCAGACATTGTTAAAGGTACATTTCCCGGTCAATGTACATACCGATGAAGCAACATTTGATGTACAGTTTGGTAATCTGACACGCAAAGTGCATACCAATACGAGCTGGGATAAAGCACGTTTTGAGAGCTGCGGACAGAAATGGATCGATCTCTCGGAAGGTCACTACGGAGTCAGCATGTTAAATGACTGCAAATATGGACATTCCGTGAAGGATTCTGATATGGCACTGACACTGATTAAATCCGGCATCGAACCGAATCCGGTGGCAGATCAGGAAGAGCACTATTTTACCTATGCAATCTATCCGCATGCGGAAAAATGGCAGGAAGCAAAGACCGTGGAGCAGGCATATGACCTGAACCAGCCGGCTATTGCAGTGGCAGGAGGAAAGCCGGGAAGCCTGTTGTCAAAAGCATCTGTGGACAGGTCCAACGTTGTATTAGAGACGATCAAGTGTGCAGAGTCCGGTCATGGCATCATTATCCGTATGTATGAGAGCGAAAATGCACTCACAAAGACAAATCTTGTAGTTGAGGGGAACTACAACAAAGCGTTTGTCTGCAATCTGCTCGAGGAGGAAGAAGCAGAATTAGAGTTGAAAGACGGAGTGGTTTGTGTACAACTGAAACCGTATGAAGTTGTTACTGTAAAACTCGTTTAAAATCATATAGAGGCATTCAGATTCCGAAGAGAGTTCGGTGGGATGCCTCTCTTTTTATAGGGAGATTTACGTTATGACCAATAAATTAAGCCATATTTTTGAGTGTTCCGATCATATTACGGAAAAACAGTATCGGACCAGCAGGGCACTTTTTATCCTCGATGGATGCGCTTCCACACAGATTTTTACGGTTACTTCCGGCGCATTTTTATCGGGACTTGCCTATCTTGTGGGTGCGGGGACGGCACTGACCGGGATCATAGCTGCACTGCCGACGCTGATGAATACCATCCAGATTTTTTCCTCTGTCGTCTATGAGAACCGCGCAGGCAGCAAACGGATCACGGTAGAGTTTGCACTCATCCAGCGCTTATGCCTGCTCATGATGCTGTTTGTTCCGACATTGATGTTAGGAGCGAGAATCTCGGTGGCAGTGATCGCGGTGCTGTATTCCTGTGCACATTTCTGTGGGGCATTTATCAACACCGGGGCAAATAACTGGCTGATCAGCCTGGTGAAAAAAGAACGGTTGGGAAGATATCTCGGACTGAAGGATTCAATGACTTTAGTTGCGTCCACAGGCGGTTCCCTGATCTTAAGTAAAATTTTAGATGCCTACCGTTTCGCGGATCAGGAGATTCTGGGATTCCGGATCATCGGCATTTTATGTATCGGTATCTGCGTGGTCGACATTACCTGTCTCACGCTGATCCGGGAACCGGAAAATGTGAAACATGTGGAGCCACTGAACATAAGGAAAGCAATACAGATGCCGCTCACAGACCAGAATTACCGCAATATATTGATTTTCTTCCTGCTGTGGAGTGTGGCGTCTAATTTTGCCAGTCCGTTTTTTTCTATTTATATGTTAGAGAATCTGGGGCTGTCCTATTTTTATATCACCGTCATGAA
>OHWL01000294.1_pt1 | contig 13057 bp, 7 predicted proteins | sample 1579711 | NCBI WGS metagenome assembly OHWL01 (sample SAMEA3882523, study PRJEB24775) | human gut metagenome | biome: human-associated habitat; feature: intestine environment; material: feces | place: Netherlands | collected 2009/2010 | reverse complement strand
TTCTGAGTTGAAAATGTAAAATTAAGGTCGGCGGTGTGCCACCGCTGTCTATTCGAGAAGATAGTTAGATAAAGAGATTGCATCAGATGCCAGAGAAAGGCTCTGATGCAATTTTTGTTATATAAAATGATATGTTGAGAAACAATGTATTGTGTTAGCCGCTACAAATGAATACATAACATTATAATTTGTGCATGCGGTCATAATTTAATGCTCGACAAAATATGTTGCGGTCGTTATTTTTGGGTGCAGAACCTCGGCTCTTCGTGGTGTCAAGCCTCGTTGTTCTGTACTGTTTCCAAAAATAACTCTCACTCGTCTAATCCGTTCCAATCACTTGCGTGATTTACACGGTTTAGTCCTCGCCGGTCGTTATTTTTGGGTACAGAACCTCGGCTCTTCTGTTTTGCACAATAAATTAAATTTGTATATAGTCGGATTCTTTCTATTTTAGTATTGATTTTAGTATAAAATAGGTGTATTATGACTTTGATATGCGGACGGGTGAATTTTTTCAGTGGTCCGCACCTTGTTTTTAAATATTGGTTAAGAGGAAAATTTATGAGGATTATAATTGTTGGATGTGGAAAGGTCGGCTCTTCAATAGCGTCGGAGCTTAATTTGGAGGGGCATGAAATATCCGTAGTCGATATTAACCACGGTGCAGTCGATAAACTTGCAAATTCGCTTGATGTTCTCGGCATAGAGGGAAACGGTGCAACATATGATGTGCTTATTGAGGCAGGCGCAGAGTATGCCGATTTGCTTATTGCCGCAACCGCAAGGGATGAAATCAATCTGTATTCGTGTCTTATGGCTAAGGCGGCAGGCGTTACCCACACAATTGCAAGAGTGCGTAATCCCGAATACACAAACGACCTTTACAGAATCAAAGAGCATCTCGGTCTTTCTATGGCAATCAATCCCGAACAGACCGCCGCTAATGAAATCAGTCGTCTGTTAAGATTTTCGGGTGCGCTTGAAATTGATTCGTTCTCAAAGGGCGTTGTTGAGCTTATCAAGGTAACTGTACCGCAGAATTCGTCAATTGTCGGAACTGCTTTGAGCAGAGTTGACAACCTCAGAGGTAAGGTGAGAATCTGTACGGTTGAGAGAGGGGATGAGATGTTCATTCCTAACGGTGATTTTGTTATTAACGGCGGTGACAGAATTTCTGTTGTTGCAAAGCCCGAAATTGCCGCAAAATTCTTTAAGCGTATCAGTATTGCAATCGGCAGAAGTAAGGATGTTATCCTTCTCGGCGGCGGCAAGGTTTCGTTCTACCTTGCAAAGACGCTTATTAAATCCGGTGCGAATGTCAAAATTATCGAGAAAAATCCCGAACGCTGCAACTTTCTTTCGGAGGCTATACCTGGGGCTGTTATAATTCAGGGCGATTGCATGGATCAGTCGCTGTTGCTTTCGGAGGGTGTTGAACACGCTGACGGCATTGCCGCTCTTATGGATTATGACGAAGAAAATATTATCATAACGATGTACCTAAAGGGCATTACAAAGGCAAAATTGATTACTAAGGTAAATAATGCGTCATTTGATCCGCTTTTGCATGATCAGAATTTTGAATGTATTATTCATCCAAAGAGCCTTACAGGCGAATATATTGCAAGATATATCAGAGCGATGCAGAATACGGGCGACAGCAATGTTGAATCGCTTTACCGCCTTAACGACGACAAGGTTGAGGCTCTTGAATTCAAGGTTAATGCGGAATCAAGGGTTACGAATGTTCCGATTATGAACCTTAATCTGAAGGCTAATCTTCAGATTATCTGCATTAACAGAGGCGGAAAAATTATTCTTCCGCAAGGTACGGATGTGATTAAACCTGAGGACACGGTAATTGTGCTTACCATGCAAAAAGGTCTTAGCAAGCTTGAAGATATTGTAAAGCGTTGAGGGGAGCATAATGAATAAACGATTAATTGTGTATATCCTCGGCTGGGTTCTTATTGTCGAGGGCGCGGCTATGCAGATTGCAACCGTTACTTCATTTATATACGGCGAACACGAGGGACTTTATTTTCTTGGAGTAGGTGCTTTGTCGGCACTTTTGGGATTGCTTGCCGTAAAAGTAAAAAAGCCGAAAAATCCCGTGCTTTATCAGAAGGCAGGCTTTGCGGCTACTGCGTTAAGCTGGATTCTTATGTCTTTTGTAGGATGTTTTCCGTTCTGGCTGAGCGGTGAGATTCCGAGTTTTATTGACGCTTTTTACGAAACCGTGTCGGGCTTTACGACAACAGGTTCAACTATACTTACCGATGTTGAGGCATTGAGCCACGGAATGCTTATGTGGCGAAGCTTTCTCCATTGGTTGGGCGGTATGGGCGTAATCGTGTTCTTGCTTGCGATTATCCCGAAGCTCGGCGGTCAGCAGAATATTTTCCTTATGAAAGCCGAGAGCCCCGGTCCGATTGTGGGCAAGGCTGTTCCGAAAATGAGAAATTACGCAATGATGCTCTACGGAATTTATTTCGGCTTGACTGCACTTGAATTTATATTTTTAATTATAGGCAAAATGCCTGTTTTTGACGCACTTAACATAAGCTTTGCAACGGCAGGTACGGGCGGTTTCGGTGTTACCAACGCAGGTATCGCTTCATACAGCAATTATCTGCAAACCGTTATTGCTGTATTTATGATGCTGTTCGGAATTAACTTTTCTGTGTATATCCTCATTATTGCGAAGAAGTTTAAGCAGGCTTTCCGCATTCAGGAGCTGTGGGTTTATTTCGGAATTATCGTGCTGTCAACAGCCTTGATTGCGTTTAACATCAGGTCACTTTATCCGAGTGCGTATGATGCGGTTCACCAGAGCTTTTTCTATGTTTCGTCAATTATCACGACAACAGGTTTTGGTTTGACGGATGTCAATAACTGGCCTGAATTTTCAAAAACTGTGATTATGATTATCACATTTATCGGTGCAATGGCAGGCAGTACAGGCGGCGGTTTTAAGGTTTCAAGAGTTATTTTGCTCTTTAAGGAAACACGAAAGGAGTTTTCACTCCTCATTCATCCGAGAAATGTTAAGACTGTTAAAATGGACGGCAAGGCGATTGACCACAATGTTATGAGGTCAACTTCAATTTTCCTTGTGCTGTACATCGGAATCTTTGCGTTAAGCTGGCTTGTGCTTTCGCTTGACCAGACGGATTTTGTGACGAATTTCACGGCTGTTGCCGCAAATATCAACAACACAGGTCCGGGTCTTGGAATGGTTGGTCCTGTCGGCAACTATTCGGAATTCAGTATTTTGTCAAAAATTATTTTGATTTTCGATATGTTAGCAGGCAGACTCGAATTGTTCCCGTTGATGTTGCTGTTCGCCCCGTCAGCGTGGAAAAAATCGTAAGTAAATTGAAAAGATTATAATAAATAGCGGGAAGGCAGTTTGCAAAATGCAAAACAATGTCTTCCCGACTTTTTTTATATGTGGAATTGTGCGAATAATAACAATACTACGCTCGGGCATAATATGTTTTTAATATTACAAACTGTCTTCCCGAATTTGGTGCAGCGACACGCTGCCGGCGGCTTGCCGTCAATTTAAAAGCACATCTGCAATTGCGTTGCCTAACAGACTGCCTGAGTAGGTTGCCTCGTCAATGGAATTTGATTCTGTGCCGACTTCTATTAACAGCGAACCGTTGCAGACATATTCATTGTATGCAAAGTAGTCAAAATTCAGCGGTCGGGTCATATCGGGATAGAGGGTTTCGGCTTTGTCCTGAATTTTCAGGGCAAAGTTTAAATTTTCCTCCCAGCAGTCAAAACCCCGTTCACCGTCCGTGTCGCAACCCGCAAGAATCATAATCTGCGCACCCTTTTTGCCGTTGTATGTAAACACGGGCTTAACCTTGTTTTCGTCCGTTCCGATTGCGTCACGGTGCAGGTCGATAACAACCTTGATGTCGGGATATTTTTCAAGATTTTTATACACTGTGTCAACACTTCGGTCATACGAACCGTTGTAGGATTCATCGTGAATTGTCGTGTCATGAACCGTTTTTATTCCACGCTTGTTGAGCTGTTCGGTAAGTGCATCTCCGACTGCCACAACATTGAAATCGTTGTTGTTTGTGCGTGAATAAAAGCTGTCATAGAAAAAGTCAACATCTTCGTCAAGATATGCCTCGCTTGTGTGGGTGTGGTAGATAAGAACCTGCGGTGAGTTTATGCCCTTGTCAATCGAAAACGGCAGTTTTGCCGAAAGAAGTCCGTCAAAGTCAAGTGACAGTCCCGTTTTGTTTTTGACAAAGCAGTTGTCAACCTGAGTTCCCGTGTTGCCTATGGTGCGTTCCTCAACCGTGTATTTGTTCTCGCCGTCATGGTTGCCGTAGGAATCGTAATAGGTGCTTTTGTCACGCTTGTGATTTTTTGGGGCTGTGGGTTCTGTGTCGGCTGATTCTGTGGGCTTTTGGTCGGAAGCTGTCGGCTTTTCCGTCTTTGAATTTTCAAGCTTGTATTCTCCGTTTGTGAGAGTAAAAGCGGCAGCGGCAAGTGCCGCAGGATTTTGCGATTCAAAGCAGAGAGGCAGTCTGTATATAACGCTTAAAACAGCCGTTGTCAACAGTACAACGGCTGTGCTTGTTTTTAAGGCTTTTTTCAGTTTCTTTTTTGATGTTCCTTCACTTTTCACAAAATCACCTGCAATCCGTACATATGTTGGCTATCGGTTTCTGCAATAAATATATGCCGTGCCGTAGGTGAATATGTGTAAATATGCGTGGGTTTACATTAACGAGATGAGGTCGGGTAAATCAAATTCATTTTGCAGCGCTCCGTTGAGCGCAAAGGCTATGAGCCTTGAGGCTCTTTCCGTGAGCAGGTCAATTTCTCTCGGAATGACTACAAGCTGTCTGCCCTGCGGCATAAGCATTTTCTGCGTTTTTCGGTTGCAGTCATTGCCGAGAATGTCAACCGCAAGTGTTTGTGCGTCAACAACGGTCGGCACTCCGATTGCAATAACAGGAACTCCGATTGTTTCCTTTGTGATTTTGGTTCGGTGATTGCCCACCCCCGCACCGGGTGAGATTCCCGTGTCGCTTATCTGCAATGTACAGCCGAGCCTTTCGGTTCTGCGTGAGGCGAGTGCGTCAATTGCAACAACGGCTGTCGGTCTTATCCGCCGTACAATGCTGAGAATGTATTCGCCTGTTTCAATGCCCGTCTGTCCCGTGACTCCCGTCTGCATTACGGCAACGGGGCGAAGTCGGTCAAGTCCCGTTGAACGGGCAATTTCTCCGCCTATGTGACGGGTGGCAAGCACTCGTCGGCTTGTTTTCGGCCCGAGTGAGTCGGGAGTGATTTCCATGTTGCCGAGTCCTGCAACAAGCACGAGTCCGTTTACGGGCAACAGCCGTTTGATTTCATTGCCGACGGTTTCAAGCCGTTTGTCGGTTTCGGTAAAATTGTCGGTGAGTGACGGCAACTCAATTGTAATGTATGTGCCGATTTCCTTGCCGAGTGCCTGTCTTGCCTTTTGGTTCTTTACAATCAGCCGTGAAATTTCAAGACCGTTTTCACTGTATTTTTTGAATTCAATACCGCCTGTGTTTTCTCCTGCAATTTCTCTTGCCTCAATTGCAAGGTCGGTTCTGAACTGCAAAATAATCCCCCGTTTCGCAAATTTGTTTGTATATTGTTATTATTGTGCAATTTTATATTATGTATTCTATTTACAAGACTATTTTGTTTTGTTATAATCTAAGCGCAGGTATCTACTGCTTTTAGGCAGTAGATACTCCCGAAATTCAGTTGACACTGAATTTCTAAGGAGCTGACGCTCCTCTGCGTAGATTGCAATCTATCACAATTTCCGCTCCTTGCAAGCAAAGCGGAAATTGTTCAGATTTAAATTTTTTGTTATAAAGCTAAGCAAAATTAAATTCTTTGTTATAAAGCGAAGCGGAAACTGCTCGGATTTAAATTCTTTATTATGAAGAAAAAGAGACAGATTATAATTCTAAAACAAACACACATCTTTACATTATATACAGGTGATTTTATGAACAAAAAATTTGTTGAAAAATTTACCGCAGTGGTTTCTGCGGTGTGTATGATTTCGGTCGGCATTGCAAGCGTAAATGCGGCTGAAATTGATGACGGATTTGAGTCGGTCACAAAGAATGCACAATCTTCGGATTCGTCTTTTCCGTCTGCATATTCCGCAATCGGCTATTCGCTTGTTGACGAAAACGGACTTCCGAGTAATTTCAGCTCAAAAAATCTCGGCTTTGTAACACCTATCAAGGCTCAGCAGTATAACGATTGTTGGGCGGTTGCAGGCACAGAAGGCTTTGAAACAAAGCTTTTGAAGCTTGGCTATCCCGTTACCGAGATGTCACATGACCACGCAAACGCAAGTTCCACAACCCAGACAAACGGTAAGGGCTGGCAGAGAAAATACCGTGACGGCGGATTTACAAATATTTATCCCGGCTATCTCACCTCATGGCAGGGCGGTGCAGAGATTGCCGATGTCGGTAAGATTGATTTTTCAAAAAATATTCACGGCGATGATATGACAGCCGACAAGACTAAATACGGCACAACAAAACTGCGTTATCTTGACGGTGCTGATTCAAACGAAATCAAGCAGGCAATTATCGACAACGGCTCGGTGACAGCGTCATATGCCACATCAAACAAGTGCTTTAACAATGCAGGCACAACCTACTTTATGCCGCAGTCATATGACGGCGACTATGTCGGCCACACAATCAGCATTGTGGGTTGGAACGATAATCTCAACAGGTACAGATTTTCTAACGGAACAGGTGTGTTGCCACAGAACAACGGAGCATGGCTTGTGCGCAACAGCTGGGGCGACAACAACACAATGGGCGGTTATTTCTGGCTTTCATATGAGGATAAGTACATTTTCGGCGAAAAGTATTCTCCGAATTTCACAATTGACGAGGTGACGGAGATTACCGACGATATGACATTGTTGCAGGATGAACGCTACGGCGCTACATACAGCTTTAATTATGTTGACAGCAACGACATTACATTCATCAATTGCTTTGATTTTGGCGAAAACAGCCGTACACTTGATAAGGTGCTTTTTGAAACAAAGAGCAACGGTGCGGATTATGAGATTTACTACATTCCCGTAAGAGACGGTGTTCCCTCAAATGATGAGAGCGAATGGAAGTCTGTTGCATCGGGCAAGGTTGCATACAGCGGTTATCAGTCTGTTGATGCAAACGGATTTGTTGCACCGCTCGGAAGAGGTGCAGTCGGTGTGAGAATCAAGACAAATTCAGAGGAATCAAGTCAGCTTGGTGTAGGTGAATGGCTTACAAGTGCAACGAAAATGACTTTTCTCAATGATTCATCTTATGGTAACAGCTATATTAAATATGACGGCACAACATGTGAACTGCTCGACTGGTACAAGACCGAGAGAGATGATATGCTCGGCGGTACATTTGTTATCAAAGCTGTTGCACTCAAAAATGATAAGATTTTGAACGGCGATGTTGACCTTGACGGAGATATTACCGTTAAGGACGCAACCATTGTTCAGAAGTATATAGTAAAGCTTGAACAGCTTGACAACACACAGCTTTGCAATGCCGATTGTGACGGTGACGGAGATATCACGGTTGCCGATGCCACGAAAATTCAGAAAATAGTTGTGGGAATTAATTAAAATTGAAAATGGACGGCGAGCCACCGTTCTCGGTTCGTGAATACAGTCGTTTCAAGGCGAGAGCGTAGATGCCCGAGCGGAAGTTTTTTTAATTGAAAGTTGAAAATGGAAAATTGAAAATTGCGGTCGGGCAGACAGTTTGCAAAATGCAAATCATTGTTGCCCGACTGTTTTTGTATATATAGAAGTTGCGTTTAAATGTATGGGCGGATATTATCCGCCCGCACGGCGGTTCTCCCCTACAAAATAGCGGTAACTTTTTGCTTGACAAATCACCCGAACAAATGTACTATATTAGAAGAGCCGAGAACAACGAGGCTTGACATCAAGAAGAGCCGAGGTTCGGAGCCTTAAAATAACGACCGGCGAGGAGTAAGCCGAGGAAATCACGGAAGTGATTGGAGCGGGATAGACGAGTGGGAGTTATTTTAAGGAAAGCGGAGAACAACGAGGCTTGACATCAAATACGCAACTTGAAGTCATGGGAGAAAAAATTATGAACAAACCGCTTGCGGACAGGATTCGTCCAAAGACAATTGATGACATTGTGGGACAAAAGCATCTTATTGCACCCGACAGACCTTTGCGTAAAATTATTGAAAGCGGAGATATTCCGAATCTTATTTTCTACGGTCCTTCGGGGGTCGGAAAAACTACGCTTGCCACATATATTGCCAAAAAGACAAACCGTACCCTCAAAAAGCTTAACGGCACAACGGCTTCAACTGCCGACATAAAGGAGATTGTTGCACAGCTTAACACTTTTTCGGGGCTTAACGGAATTCTGCTCTATCTTGACGAAATTCAGTATTTTAATAAAAAGCAACAGCAGACTTTGCTCGAATACATTGAAAACGGCAGTATCACGCTGATTGCGTCAACAACCGAAAATCCGTATTTTTATGTATATAACGCAATTTTGAGCCGTTCGACTGTTTTTGAATTTAAGCCGGTTGATCCGGATGAGGTTGAAAAGGCGGTTTACCGTGCAAGTGATTTTCTTGCCGAGGAGAGCGGTACGGATATTGAAATGCCCGAAGAATGTGCAAAGAAAATAGCATCGGGTTGCGGAGGAGATGTTCGCAAGGCTATGAATGCCGTTGAGCTTTCCGTGATTGCAACAGATGAAATTGACGGAAAAAAGGTTGTAAGACTTGAAACCGTTGAACAGCTTGTGCAGAAAAGTGCGGTCAGATATGACCGTGAGGGCGATGAGCATTACGATATTATTTCGGCTTATCAGAAAAGTATGCGTGGAAGCGATCCCAATGCCGCACTTCACTATCTTGCAAGACTGCTTGAGGCAGGCGACTTGCCGAGTGCGTGTCGCAGACTTATGGTGTGTGCGAGCGAGGATGTGGGACTTGCGTATCCACAGCTTTTGCCGATTGTAAAGTCATGCGTTGATATAGCACAGGCTGTCGGACTTCCCGAGGCGAGAATTCCGCTTGCCGATGCCGTGGTTATGGTGTGCAATGCCCCAAAATCCAACTCGGCATATATGGGTATAAACAGAGCTTTGGCTGACATAAGAACGGGTAACTCGGGTCCTGTACCCAGACAATTGCAGAACAGGCACTGTGACGGAGATGACAATCCAAACAAGGGGCAGTTCTATCTTTATCCCCACGATTTTCCGAACCATTATGTTGAGCAACAATATCTGCCCGATGCCCTAAAGGACAAGAAGTATTATGAATACGGCAGAAACAAAAACGAGCAGGCATTCAAAGCCTATTGGGACAAAATCAAAAAGAAGTAATCAAATGAAAATTTTTTGACATGAAACTGCAAATAAAGTCAGATGTTGCTAACCAAACATCTGACTATTTGCTTTTATTATCCTGTTTTTTTGCTAATTATTGTTTCATTGTCTATTATGCACAATTTGAATATGAATAATTTGTGACGCAAGAAATTTTATTATTCTTTAAAGGAAAATTATTAGCGGTTCAATAATGTAGAATTAAAGAGTAATTGTGGAGTAGTGTTGAGTAGCTTCACACGTGCAACAAAAAAATAATTCTGGAGGAAATCAAAATGGTAAAAAGACAACACAAAATCATGTGCCTTGTGCTTTGCCTTATGCTGGCGGTTTCAACCGTATTCGTCGGTGTAGTCAGTGCTTCTGCTGCAACAGGCGATACTGTTTACGTTAGAGTAAACAACGGCTGGTCAAAAGTTAACTGCTATATGTGGACTGACGGCCTCGGCAACAACGCATCTTGGCCGGGCAAGGCAATGACAAAGGTTGAGGACGGCGTATATTCCTACACTCTTGACAAGGATTATACAAAGGTAATCTTCAACGACGGCTCAAATCAGACAAAAGACCTTACATACCCGGGTCACGGCAAAATCTATGACCTTACAAATGGTACATGGTCGGATTATGCAGGTGCTCCTTCACAGGACGCAACTGCTCAGAGACCTACAAGCGCAACAACAGCAACAACTGCTACAACTGCAACAACAGCAACAACTCCCAGCGGTGAAGGCACAACTGTTTATCTCAACAACGAAGCTGGTTGGGCAACACCGGTAGTTTATATGTGGAACGGCAGTACTGACAGCAACGGTTCATGGCCGGGCGTAAAGATGACAAACATCGGTGGCAATGTATATCAGTACACCGCATCAAAGTCATATGCAAAATGCATCTTCAGCAACAGCGGTCAGTCACAGACATCAGACCTTACTGCAAAGGACGGCTATATCTACAACAACAAGACTAATCAGTGGTCTGTTTATGATACAAGCCCTCTCCAGGTTAAGGAATTTACTGCTGATCCTGCATCAAACATCTACACAGGTACAGATGTACAGCTTTCTGCAACTGCTGCCAATAAGAGCGGCGCAGCAGTAAGCTACAAGTTCTCTGTTACTAACGCACAGGGCGGAACATCAACACTTTCCGACTTCTCTTCTGCTAAGTCAGTAACATGGACTCCTACAGTTGCAGGTGAATACACAATTACATTTGACTTTAAGGACGCAGACGGCAACACAAACAACCGTACAATGACTCTTGAAGTTAAGGACGACTCAGCACTTGTTAAGCCAATCATCAAGAGCGTTACTCCTGCAAACCTTAACCTTATCAAGGTTAACTCAACTGCTACTGTAACAGTTAAGGCAGGCGGCGGTAAGACAGGTACTAACCTTCTTTTCTACAAGTATGTTGTAACTGATCCTAACGGTGCTCAGAACACACCTTACTACACACTCAACAACATTTACACATTCGTTCCTACAATGAAGGGTGAATACAAGGTTAATGTTTATGTACAGAGTTCTGACAACAGCACAATAAACAAGACTTATGCTTACACAGCTGCAGACGATGTTACTGAGCCTACAACAGTTGTTGTTCCTACAACTGCTCCTCAGCCAACAACAGTTCAGCCTACAACAGCTCCCGAAAGACTCCGTGGCGATGTTGACGATGACGGAGATGTAACTGTTATGGACTCAACATATCTTCAGAAGTCAATTGTAGGACTTCCGGATGTTCCGGCTCTCGAAACACTTGACCTCAAGATTTGCGACCTTGACAGCGATGGTACAATCAGTGTTAAGGATGCAACAATCATTCAGAAAATCGTTGTAAACCTTGAATAATCCAAACATTAAGTAAAAGAAAGATTGGAGATATACCTATGACAAGAATAAAGAAGCTGTGCGCACTTGTTCTTGCTGTGATGATGGTTGTAACCGCAGGAGTAATTTCTGTAAATGCAGCTCAGAGTTCCGACTCTGACGCTGTATCTGCGGATACAACAGAAACAGGCATCACAATTCATGTAAGAATGAGTGACGGTACACAGCCATATGTATATTTGTGGAACTCGCTCCCCACAAACAGCGCCATGTCAAAGTCTTACCCCGGTGAGAAAATGACAAAGGGTGACAAGTGGTATAACTACCATGTAGCAGATGTTACAAAGGTAAATGCCATTGTTACAGACGCTAACGGCAAGCAGTATTCTTCGGAGAAAAAACTTGAATCTGCTGCAAGCGCAGACTGGTACTGTGAAAACGGTAAATGGTCAAAATACAACCCTGACGAGCCGGATCCGGTTGGCAGCGTTGATATGCGTGAAGAAACAATCTACTTCGTTATGACAACACGTTTCTATGACGGCGATACAGGCAACGATGTTCATTGCTGGGATGACGGCACAGCCGGCAACGGTGATGACGACCCTGCATGGCGTGGTGACTTCAAGGGTCTTGGCGAAAAGCTCGACTACATCAAGGCTCTCGGTTTCAGCGCAATCTGGGTAACACCTGTTGTTACAAACGGATCAGGCTATGACTACCACGGCTATCATGCTATGGATTTGTCAACAGTTGATGCTCGTTATGAAAGCTCAGACTACACATATGAGGATCTTATTCATGATGCTCACCAGAAGGGCATGAAGATTATTCAGGACGTAGTTCTTCAGCACACAGGTAACTTTGGTGAAGCACACTTCTGTGATCTTTTCACAAAGGATACAACTAAAGACCTTGGCAACCTTCAGGAGTCATTGATTCCTACACAGTATCTTCTTGATACATACGGCCTTAAGTCACCTGAGGAATACTGGGCTCAGAAGCCGGGTGTTCAGTATCAGCAGAGACTTAACCTTATGAAGAATGTTACTTACTCAGGCGACAACGGTAACTCAACCGGTCCTCAGCCTGCAGCTCAGGACTTCTCTATGAATAAGATTTCACAGAGTGATACTTACAACCCGAACAACTACTATCATACAGGCTATTTCCAGAGTCCTAACTATGATGACTGGACAACAAAGTTCAGCCAGATTGCAGGCGACTGCGTTGACCTTAACACAGAGAACCCTGCAGTTGCAGAATATGTTGTAGATTCATATTCAAAGTATATGGATATGGGCGTTGACGGCTTCCGTGTTGATACTGTTCGTCACATTCCGAGAGTATCTCTCAACATTATGTTCAATGATCAGCTTATGGACGCTGCTAAGGCAGCAGGCAAGCCTAACTTCTATATGTTCGGCGAAATCTGCACAAGATACACATCAGTTTGGTATCGTGGCCATGCCGAGGAGTCAACTCCTTACTACACATGGAAAGAGTCTAACTCTAAGTGGGCAGACAGCTGGAACTGGGGCACATCAGCTTCAGAAATCAACGACAACATGAACCTCGTTCTTCAGCATTATCTTGAAGAAGATAATTACAACGGTGATATGGATTCTACACAGCCAAAGAGCGACAACGCTTACCTTGACGGTATTACATATCACGGTTCCGACCGTTCTATGGCATCAGGCATGGATGCAATTGACTTCCAGATGCACAGAATGTTCGGTAGCGCTAAGAACGCTTATAACTTCGCTGTAAACT
>OHWL01000272.1_pt1 | contig 13565 bp, 6 predicted proteins | sample 1579711 | NCBI WGS metagenome assembly OHWL01 (sample SAMEA3882523, study PRJEB24775) | human gut metagenome | biome: human-associated habitat; feature: intestine environment; material: feces | place: Netherlands | collected 2009/2010 | reverse complement strand
CACGAAAAATAAAACACTCATTATCACAGTCGGTATTTTTGCACTTCTGCTTATTATGATCATGTCGGCATTATCAAGCTGCGGTTCCATGTTTACCGGAACTGTGACAACAACAATGGCAAGCACATATCTTAGCCTTCCGGCAGAGATTGATGCAGCAGATTTATCTTTTACAGAAAAGGAAATGGAACTGCAAAATAAGATTGACCGGATTGAAACTGATTATCCGGGATACGATGAATACGATTATAACCTTGGCGCAATCGGGCATGATCCGTACACACTGATCAGTTATCTTTCCGCAGTCCATACGGAATTTAATGCCGCAGGAATGGAGAGTGAGATTCAGGAATTATTTGATGCCATGTATTCACTCACTACAGAGGAAGTAGAGGAAACACGGACAAGGACAGTCACAAAGACCGGAACCAGAATAGTAACAAATCCGGACGGGACTACCCGTACCGAGGAATACGAGTATGAGGAGGAAGAAGAATATACCGTAACAATTCTTCGTGTCACACTTACGGTCACACCGCTTGAGAGCATTGTTGCCGGACTTATGGACAGCGAGCAGACGGAAATTTTTGGAGCTTATACGGAGACAAAGGGTGGCTTACAGGTCTTTGCTTCTCCGGTTGATTATTACTGGTATTACTATATCAGCAGTTATTATGGCTACCGGAAAAATCCAAACACCGGAGTCGAGGAGCTTCACAGGGGTGTGGATATAGCGGTGCCGACAGGAACGTTTGTATATGCGGCACATGATGGAACGGTAACAGAAGCAACTTACGATTCCTATTATGGAAATTATGTGGTGATTACGGACAGTAAGGGATATACCACAAAATATGCCCACATGGACAGCTTAAATGTGTCCGCAGGGCAGAGTGTAAAAAAAGGTGACAATATAGGCAAAAGCGGAAATACAGGAAGCAGTACCGGAAGCCACCTTCATATCGAATGTCTGTATAACGGGGAATATTATAACCCGTTATTTTATTTTGAAGCAGGAGAACAGACCATTTATGGAGAAACAACGGGCGGCACCGGAGGAGGAACCAGCAATGTGATACCGCCGGAATCCTATGATGATGCAACCGTACAGACGCTTATGCGTGAAGCAAACAGGTATCTGGGAATGCCATATACTTTTGGCGGCACAGCTCCGGCTAGTTTTGACTGTTCCGGTTTTGTATGCTGGGTATTTTCAAACAGTGGCGTACATAACCTGCCAAGAACCACAGCACAGGGCATTTATGACCAGTGTACTCCGGTATCAGCGGCAGATGCAAAGGCAGGGGACATTATATTTTTTACAGGAACCTATAATGCAGGACGTCCGGTTACACACGTTGGTATCTACTGTGGAAACGGTACGATGGTGCATTGCGGTGATCCAATTCAGTACACATCAATCAATACTTCTTACTGGCAGAGCCATTTCTATGGTTTTGGAAGATTGAATTAGCGAAGGGAGGAATTATTTTTGTCAGTAGAACGAATCAATTCACAGCTTAAAAAGGTCAGAGAGCAGATAGCACAGCTACAGGCAAAGGAAAAAGACCTTGCAGAACAGAAACAGATGGCGGAGGATGCCGAAGCCATGAAGATCATACGAAAATATAAAATCTCATCGGAGCGTTTGCAGATGTTAAACAAGCTCAGTGAGGATGAAGTCAGAAATTTATTACAGAAACGGGAACAGGAAAAGGAGGTTTCAATCAATGAAAAACAGGAAATTATCGGCTAGGGCGGTAGTGTCCCTTATGCTGTGGGCAATACTTTTTTGTATGCCGATTGGGGCATTTTTTGCCAACAGGACAAATACGATAGAGGTTCATGCGGAGGATACTGCCGAGCAGAAAACGGAAAGTGCAAGTGACGCAGAAAATACAGTTACACCCGGCAATGGCAGGGAAGAAAATTCAGGAACAGATACCGGAGAGGGAAAGACGGAAAATTCCACAGAAGGCACAAGTGAGGAGACACAGCCTGCCGCAAAATGCACCTGCAAGGAAAAATGCAGTCAGTATGCAGTAGATGAAGATTGTGAGGTGTGTGCAAAGAACTATAAGGAATGTACCTATATCAATCCGAGCGTAAAAATCACAATCAATACACCTTCTGGGTGGCATAACGATACCACGAAAGTAACAGTCAAGGTGGTGGATACTATTGTATCCGGCAATTTTACCATTCAGACAGTAAAGGCAAAAGTCGGGCAGAATGGAAGCTGGACAGATATTACCGAGGATATGTACATAGAGATTTCCGAAAACAGCACTATTTATGTGCAGGTCACAGACCAGAAGGGCAAGACCTATGAGAAAAATCGCTATATCAAGTGCTTTGATTTTACGAAGCCTACCTTAAATGCGGCAGTCAGCGATGGTCTATTGAGTATTCAGGCACATGATACGGATTCCGGTATCAAGGCAATCTATGTCAATGGCTATGAGTTTACCGACCATACGAATGGTGCTTTGAATATCCGTCTGCAACAGTTTGATGCAGGATATCAGTATTTCACGATTTCAGCCATGGATAATGCAGGAAATACCTCAGAAATCTATAAAACAGCCAATCCGTATTACACCGATCCGGAAAACAAGGACAGCAATGAAAAAGATCCGGCACAGCAGCTCCCAGTGGATGCGTCGGCAACCAAACCTAGCTCTGCAACCGCACAGGTTACAGACCATACCAAGACAGACAGCAATGGAAATACTGTTTCCCAAACAGGCAGTGGAACAACTTCAAGCAGTACAGGAACATCAGCCAAGCAGTCCCCGAGTACGGGAGATACTTCTAAGGATACCGACCAGAGCAGTGACAGCCAGACTTCTGAAAAAGGCAAGGAATTTTATACAATCCAGACTGCATCAGAAAAGGTATTTTATCTTGTGATTGATCGTGATGGGGAAGATGAAAAGGTGTATTTCCTTACAGAAGTCAGTGAAAACGACCTGCTGAATACCACAACGGATAACAGCGAGACACTTCCGAAAAATTCAGCAGCATTGGAATCTGCAATTCCTACCAAAGACAGTGCATTGTCAAATAATAATGCAGATACCACAGGAGAGAAAAAACAGGGAACGGAAAGTGTTGAGGGCAGTACCGAAGAAAGCACGGAGGATACAAGTAAGCCGAAAGAGGATACCGCAAAAGCAGATGGTTCCGGCTTTACATATATTTTAATAGGCATTGCTGCGGTAGCTGTGATCGGAGTGGTATATGTTGTGAAGTCTAAGAAGAAAAAGGAAAACTTCATTGATGAGGATGAAGATGAGGACGAGCTTGACGAGGACTATGATTATGAGGACGAGGACGAAGCCGAGCAGGATTCAGACGAAGCATTCTTAAATGGTGGCGATGATACGGAATCAGAGGACACAGGCGAGAATGACAGTGAAGATAACAGTGACAACGATAATGATGAAGAAAACGGGGAGGAATAGAGATGGAGCTTGTAATTGCAGAGAAGCCGAGCGTGGCACAGAGCATTGCGGCAGTTCTTGGTGCCACACAGCGTAAGGACGGATATTTGGAAGGCAATGAGTATCTGGTATCATGGTGTGTGGGACATCTGGTAGAACTGGCACAGCCTGAAAGCTATGAGGAAGCATGGAAGAAATGGAGCTATGAGAGCCTTCCAATCATTCCGCAGGAATGGCAGCATGAAGTGAAAAGTGATACAAAAGCACAGTATCAGATTTTGAAAAAGCTCATGCATGATGACAGGGTAGATGCTGTTGTGTGTGCAACCGATGCCGGAAGGGAGGGAGAATTGATTTTCCGCCTGACCTACAACATGGCAGGGTGCAGAAAACCGATGAAGCGGTTATGGATTTCTTCCATGGAGGAAAGTGCTATCCGTGACGGCTTCCATAATCTTCGCCCAGGCAGCGACTATGATAACTTGTATCATTCAGCATTATGCAGGCAGGAAGCAGACTGGCTTGTGGGTATCAATGGGACAAGACTTTTTACGGTATTATATGGCGGTAAGGCATTGAAGGTTGGCAGAGTGCAGACACCGACACTTGCCATGCTGGTGGATCGTGAAAGTAAAATCATGAATTTCAAGAAAGAAGCCTATTATATGGCTCACATCATGGGAAATGGTCTGGATGCGGTATCAGAGCATATCAGTGATAAAACGGAAGCAGATAGAATTGCAGAAACTTGTGAAAACGGACAGGCTCTTGTCACTTCCGTGGTAAAGGAAGAAAAGTGGGTAGCACCACCGAAGCTCTATGATCTTACCACACTCCAGAGGGATGCAAACCGTCTGTTTGGTTTTACTGCCAAGCAGACATTGGAATATACGCAGAGCCTTTATGAGAAAAAGTTAGTGACTTATCCAAGAACAGACAGCCAGTATCTTTCCGATGACATGGAAGGTACTGCAAAAAATGTGATCGAAGCGATTTTCAATTCTCTGTTATTTGAGCAGAATATCATGTTCAATCCAGATATTAAAAGAATTTTGAACAGCAAGAAAGTGACGGACCACCATGCAATCATTCCGACCATGGAGATCATCAAACAGGACTTAAAGGTGATTCCTGAGAGTGAAATGAAGATCCTTTCATTATGTGCGAACCGTCTGCTGTGTGCAACCGGGGAGAAGCACATTTATAATTCCACAAAGGCAGAGCTTACCTGCAACGAGATTGTGTTTAAGGTATCCGGTAAGGAAGTATGGAAAAATGGATGGAAGGAATTTGAGGATTTCTTCAAAAATTCCTATAAAACCGCAGAGGATAAATCGGATGCAGAGGAAGAAAAGAAGCTGCCGGAGCTTCGTGAGGGCATGATGATTGCAGTGGAGCAGACAAAGGTTTCCGAGCATTTCACACAGCCACCGAAGCATTATACTGAAGATTCCCTTTTGTCGGCAATGGAGCGAGCCGGAGCAGAGGATATGGGTGATGAGGTGGAGAGAAAAGGACTTGGCACACCTGCCACCAGAGCCGATATCATAGAAAAGTTGGTAAAAGACGGATTTGTGAAACGTGAGAAAAAGCAGATGATCCCGACAGAGGACGGAATGAAGCTGATCACGATACTTCCGGATGTAGTAAAATCTCCGAAACTGACCGCTGACTGGGAGAATAAGCTTACTCTTGTATCCAAAGGAGAAGTTGCTGCAGAACAGTTTATGTCAGGTATTGAAGCAATGGTAACTGATCTTGTAAAGACCTATCACAGCGTTAGTGATGAACATAAAGCCATGTTTGGCACAGGCAAGGGTGGACAAGAAGTGCTAGGCAAATGCCCGAAGTGTGGTGCTGATGTAGTCAAGGGAAAATTCGGAGCGTATTGTACCGGGAAATGTGGCATGAATGTCGGCAAGGCACTTGGGGTAACACTTTCCGATACACAGGTCAAGAGCCTGCTTCAAGGGAAAAAGATACTTGTAAAAGGTCTGAAGGGCAAGAAAGGCAGCTACGATGCTTATTTGATTCCAGAGAGGATAGAGGAGTTTTCTTACACGAAGGACGGTAAAGAAATCAAGGGATTACAGTATAAATTTAAGATGGAATTTCCACCGAAAAAGGACAAATAGAAGAAAACAATTCCAAAATAATTTGTAAGATTTTGTCGAAAACTGTCATGTATATAGTGAAGGGAGGACTTTGGCATGAATAAGGAAAAAGAAATAGATATGCTGAAAGAAAAACTTGACTATTATACGTTGGTAGCAACCGATGAGGAATTTGATGCCGAGGAAGTTATAAAAATTGTAAAAAGGCTGGAAGAACTTGAACCGACAGAAGCACCGGAAAAATCTGTCGATGAATTTTTGGACGATTTCTGGAAATATTGCGAGGAACGAGAAAGGGAGGAAAAAATACTAGAAGAATTTCGGAAGCAGAAATAGCTGTATCTATGATGAAAAAAGTGTGGTATTATGAGAGAAAGAAATTTACAAATCGGAAGTTGACAAGGAGTTTTGATAGCGTGAAAAAAATATTTCTTAAAATTGTGATAGGGGTTGTTCTTGTTTGTATTTTATTTGTTTGTTTTCTTTATACGAACAATGAGATCGGCGTGACTTCATCTAAGCTGGAGGCAGATATTCGTTCGTCGCAGAAGATTAAGGATGATTGGACGGTCGATGGAAGCGTTTCCAGCACGATGGCTGCATATATTTCTTACCCTCAGGATTTGAGTGACCATTCTTTTTCCGTCTATGTCAACCGCCCTGGTCTTTCCTTTGGATACTTTTTCCGTGGGGGTGGAAACCTTTCGGGGGTTCAAAGAGGAATTGCCGAGTACACCGTAGAAGGATATAATGAGCGAGCATTTATTTCTATGAATCAGCAACAGGTAACACAGCTTGAAATAGATGACGGCAACACAATTCAAGTGCTTGACATTGACAGCAATAAACCTTTTGCGATTGTTTTGCCTATAAGTGCGGGAACCATTACATTCTATGATGTGAATGGCAATACTGTGGAATACTGGAACAATTCTCTTTGACAACTTCAAGTTTGTCGGTGCAACACTAATACCACACATAACTAAAATAACAACACAGCGTCAGAGCGTATGGGAAAACCTGTACGCTCTAATTTTTTATCAAAAAATGGAGGAAAACACATGGAAGAAACAAATGTAACAATGACAGCAGAGGAAATGCAGGGTGAGCCTGCGGCAAAGGAAAATGAGACAAAGGCGGAGAAGTTTATCCGTATTGGTGAGTACCGCATGAATAAGGCGGTGGATGCCATTGGCAGACTGGAAAATCTTGCGAATCGCAGTTTCTATGAATACACACAGGAACAGGTAGACGCTATGTTTCAGGCATTAGAGGGGAGGGTTGCGGAAATTAAGGCAAGGTTTACGCCTAAGAAAACGGCTGAGAGTAAGACTTTCAGCTTTGGTACAACAGAATAGGAATGTAACGGGAAGTAAGGGAAAGGCAGTCATGTAGTGTATGTGGCTGCCTTTTTGTCGTATCTATGACAGGAAGGAGAACTGCGTGCGTGAGAAAATATGATTTTATATCGGCTCTGGCAAAAGAGACAGCAGCCGAGGTTGTCAAAAATCGTGAGGAATGGATGAAATACCTTACTACAGCGGCGAGATTATACAAGTATCCGTTCCGGGAACAGCTTTTAATCTATGCACAAAGACCGGACGCAACAGCGTGTGCTTCCATAGAACTGTGGAATGAGCGGATGCACTGCTGGGTAAACAAAGGGGCAAAAGGTATCGCACTTTTGGACGAGGATGATGCACATGGCAAGCGTCTGAAATATGTTTTTGATGTTTCAGATGTCCATGCGGCAAGGAGAATCGGACGGTATCCGGAACTCTGGGAATTACATGAGGAACATAAGGAAGATGTAATTAAGCGTCTAGAGCAGACTTATGGTGCTACCGATGATAAGAAGCTGTTTGAAGAAAGACTTATGGAGATAGCTGAGAGGATTGCGGCAGATTATTATGAGGAATTGCTGCCGGATCTGCAGTACATGATCGAGGACAGTTTCTTAGAGGGACTGGACGAGCAGAATGTTGGTATCCGTTTGCGGGAGACATTATCGGACAGTATTTCCTTTACACTTTTATCTGCCTGCGGTGCAGATATGCAGGAGTATGGTTCGGAGTTTGCTTTCGATTTTATCCATGAATTTAATTCCATGGATACCCTTGCGGTACTTGGAGATGCAGCTAATGAACTTGCAAAACCGGTACTTTTAGAAATTGGAAGAACCATAAGGGCATATAACAGAAGCCACGAACAGGAACAAACAGAAAATTTAACGCAGAAAGGACTTGCAAATACTTCTGAAATAGACTACAATGCGTTAAAGCGTGAAAGCGAGAGCGGACATGAGGAATATATTGACAACAATCAAAACAGCGTAGAAAGGGGCAATAGCAATGAATCTGACATACGAAAAGAACGGGGATTATCTGATCCCGACATTACAGGCGGACATTCAGCCGGAGGGAACCGTAACGAAGTACGGAATGATGAGGGAGACTTATCTGAAGGAGAACCACAGGGGCGTGTACTCAGCGTTTCTTCTGAAAGGGACATTGAAAGAACACCTGCTGACGATCCAGAAGCAGGCAGAGGAGAGAATGGAGAAGCTGACAAGCCAGATGGCGGCAACCGAGGGAGTGACAGAACAGCTCAAGGAAACCGATCAGATGCTCTGGGTAGCGAAGATGAACAGCATTCGGAACCGAGCAGAGGAAGTGGTTCTGGGAGAACTGGTTTACAGTCTGAAACAGATACCGATGATCTTCTCCGGGGAGACGCAGCGGAACCCACCTTTACACAACTCAGCCTGTTTCCTTCTTTTGAGGAGCAGGTCGGAACAGTCGCAGCAGCGGAAGCAAGTATGAAATATACCATGCCCGCTGCTTTTTCTTTGCCACAGAATGAGCTTGAAACCATTCTTCGCAGTGGTGGAGGAAAACAACACAGCAGAAAGCGTATCTTTGCAAAGTACACAGAGGGCAGAAATGCCGAGCAGATGGTGGATTTTCTGAAAAATGAGTACGGACAGACCGGAAAAGGTTTTGAAATCAATGGAAATCCCGTATCAGTGTGGTTCGATGAACATGGTATGAGTGTCGGCTATGGAACACAGGCAAAGGAAACACCACTTGTTACTATGAGTTGGGAAGAGGTAGAGAACCATATCCGCTCTATGATTGAAAATGGCACTTATATGAGTGCGAGTGAAGCATTTCTCGTGGATACGCAGGAGCGGAACCGTGTTGCTAATCAGATATTTTTCTTTCTTCGGGATGGCATGGATGAGATACCGGAAGAACTTGGATTAAAAGCCGGAAACTATCCGGAGAGTGAAGCAAAACTCATGGAACTTCTTTCTACCCATGAGGGCAGGGAACAGCTTAAAAATATTTTGGAAGATGCGGCAAACCGCCTTGCTTCTGGAGAAGCAGAATTAAAATGGCGGCATGTGAAATCACCGGAATATCTGTTATCGGAGATAGCAGACCTTGACAGAGAAAGGCTGGAATTTCCATTGCCAGATACTGTGGAAGTAGCACAGGAAGATTTTATTACACAGGATGAGATTGACTATGCACTAGGCAGGGGAAGCGGCTATGAGCATGGAGCTTTCCGCATCTATGAGTATTTCATGGAAGGACATGACCAGAAGGAAGCGGTAGCCTTTCTGAAAAAAGAATATGGCATTGGTGGTGGTTCCGGCGGACTGCCGGGTAATGATGATTCCCATAATGAACATGATGGAAAAGGTATCCGTCTGGAGAAAGGCAGTTATGGCAATCCGTATGCAAAAGTGCTTCTGAACTGGAATGTTGTAGAGAAAAGGCTTCGTGAGCTGATCAAAGAGGACAAATACTTATCTCCACAGGGAAAGGAAAACTATAAGGCTTACAAGGAAGAACAGGCAGAAAAAGCAAGACAGCGTGAGCTTTCTCGTCTGGAGCATGGACAGCGGTTAGAGTGTAAGAAAGACATTGATGCACTGATTGCTGAGAAATTCAATGGTTTTGTTCTTCCGAGGAATACCGCAGATGAGATCATAGATAAATATGGCATTGACTGTGTGGAATTTGTTCTTGCAAATACGGTTACGCATTTTGATTATGATGGTCGTTTTTCACGGAACAATAAGGACTGGGCAAAGGACATTGTTGCGGAAAATGAGTGGGAGAACAACGATCTGATTCTAAGCTCACATCCGGCAGTGCTGGACGGATTTACCAATCAGGCGAGAAGATATATCAATGTGATTCGGGAAAAAGAAAAGGAAGCACAGCAAAAGATCACGATTGATGGATATGAGTGTGTTCTGGTTGATGAGTGGGGCAGTGAAAAAGAGAAATATCTGCTTGGAAATGACATTGAGGACAGCAGTTTTTATTATGCACAGGTCAATGGGAAATCCTTTGAATACGACCATAAGCCGGAGCGCAGCGAGGTAGAGAACGATTATATCAATGCCATTGCAGAGGAAGATATTGACAGGCACGAAGCAGAAGTGTTTTCACGCTTTGATGGGACGGATGGTATCGCTGAGCCGGATGAAACTGAGCCACAACAAGAATTTTCACAAGAGAAATCGCAGAAATTATCATGGCATGTGGTACATGATGCAGATGATGAATATGGAAATCCGACACAGTGGAGTGCCACCTTATCAGAGGGAGTATTTCTTTGGATTGATAAGGAAGTGGACGGATATGCTATTTATGATACGGCAGACACCACCCGTCCGGCATTGGAGACATTTTCGACTTTGCAGGAAGCAATGGACTGGGGGAATGAGCTTGCAGAAAGTGGCAGGGAAGCAGAGACGGAGTTCTCTGATGAAAGGGAACAGACCGAAGATGAACTGGACAACATAGACACGCAGGCTGCCCGTGAGCGTCTGGAGAATGGAGAAGCAGAGCAAGAGACTGAAGATATGCTGTCGCAGGTGCTTACCGGAGATTGGGAGCCGCTTACACCTTCGGCAGAGGAGAATAAGACTGTACAGGAAAGATCTGTGGCTGCACCGGATAAAAGCAACGCTGTCAATTTCCATATCAGCGATGACCGCTTGGGTGAAGGCTCTCCAAAAGAAAAATTCCAGAGAAATGTTGCGGCAATTAAGTTGTTGGAGCAGATCGAAGGTGAAAACAGATATGCTACACCGGAAGAACAGCAGATTTTATCCCAGTATGTCGGCTGGGGTGGTCTTGCCGATGCGTTTGACGAGAGCAAATCAAACTGGTCAGCAGAATATCACCAGTTAAAGGAACTGTTATCGCCGGAGGAATACCGCATGGCAAGGGAGAGTACCTTGAATGCCCATTACACAAGTCCGGTCATTATCCGCCAGATGTACGAAACATTGGAGAAAATGGGATTTTCCAAAGGGAATATACTGGAGCCTTCCATGGGCATCGGCAACTTTTTTGGTATGATGCCGGATTCCATGAAAGAGAGCAGGCTTTACGGAGTAGAGCTTGACAGTATCACAGGACGCATTGCAAAGCAGCTTTATCCGCAGGCAGATGTGCAGATCAAAGGATTTGAAAAGACCGATTATCCGAACGATTTCTTTGATGTGGCAATCGGAAATGTACCTTTTGGTCAGTATAAGGTGGCAGATAAGCAGTATGATAAAAATAATTTCCTGATCCATGATTATTTCTTTGCAAAGACATTGGATAAGGTGCGTCCCGGAGGTGTGGTTGCTTTTATCACAAGCAAGGGAACCATGGACAAGGCAAGTCCGGAAGTCAGAAGATACCTTGCACAAAGAGCAGACCTGCTTGGTGCAGTGAGACTTCCGAATACCGCATTTAAGGCAAATGCAGGAACCGAGGTCACTTCGGATATTTTATTTTTCCAGAAGCGTGACCGCATGGTGGAGCGTGAGCCGGACTGGGTACATCTGGGAGAGGACGCAAATGGCATTACAATGAACGCTTACTTTGCAGAGCACCCGGAGCAGATCGTAGGAAAGATGGAAATGGTATCCGGTCCTTATGGCATGGAAAGCACCTGTAAGGCAGATGACAGCAGCCCATTTGAGGAGCAGTTAGCGAAAGCACTTCAAAATATTACAGGACAGATTGATACGATTGATCTGGATGAGGAGCTTGCGGATGACATGAGCAGGCAGAGTATTCCTGCTGATCCGTCCGTTAAAAATTTCAGCTATACCGTAGTTGAGAATGAAGTGTATTACCGTGAAAATTCTGTCATGAAGCCTGTGGAAGTATCAGACACCGCAAAAGAACGTATCAAGGGAATGGTGGCAATCCGTAACTGTACGCAGGAGCTGATTGATATGCAGCTTGAGGAATATTCCGATGCGGCAATCAAGGGAAAACAGGCGGAATTAAACACATTATACGATTCCTTCTCGAAAAAATATGGTCTGATCAATTCGCAGACGAATAAGAGAGCCTTTAATCAGGACAGCAGTTATTGCCTGTTGTGTTCTTTGGAAAAACTTGATGATGAGGGCAATTTCAAGGGAAAAGCGGATATGTTCACGAAGCGTACCATTAAAAGGGCAGAGGTGGTCACAAGTGTGGATACTGCAAGTGAAGCATTAGCAGTATCTTTAGCAGAGAAAGCTAAAATCGACCTTGATTATATGGCAGAGCTGACTGAAAAGGACAAGGATACGCTGATTGAGGAGCTTCGTGGTGTTATTTTCCAGAACCCGCTTACCGATGTCTGGGAGACAGCAGACCAGTATCTCAGCGGAAATGTGCGTGAGAAACTTGCCATTGCAGCAACCTATGCAGAAAATCATCCGGAATATGCTCCAAATGTGCAGGCTCTTACGCAGGTACAGCCGAGGGAGCTGGACGCATCGGAGATTGAGGTGCGTATTGGTGCCACATGGATTGATCCAAAATATATCAATGATTTCATGCGTGATACGTTCCAGACACCGGAGCATTTATTCCGCAGAGATACGATTGGGGTGCAGTTTTCGGGTGTGACCGGAGAGTGGAACATTAAAGGGAAAAACGCTGACTTTGGAAATACGCTTGTCAACATGACCTATGGTACAAGCCGGGTAAATGCCTATAAGATACTGGAAGATTCCTTAAATCTGAAAGACACAAGAGTTTATGATACCATTGAGGAAGATGGAAAGGAAAAAAGAGTTCTTAATAAAAAGGAAACCATGATTGCAAGCCAGAAGCAGGAAGCGATAAGGGAAGCATTTAAGGACTGGGTATTCCGTGATCCGGAGCGCAGGCAGACACTTGTGGCAAAATATAATGAGCTTTTCAATTCCACCAGACCAAGAGAATATGACGGTTCGCATCTGAAATTTCCGGGCATGACACCGGATATTGAATTAAAGCCGCATCAGAAAAATGCGGTTGCCCATGTGCTGTATGGGGATAATACCCTGCTTGCACACTGCGTTGGTGCCGGAAAGACCTTTGAAATGACAGCGGCGGCAATGGAAAGCAAGCGTCTGGGACTATGCCAAAAGTCATTATTCGTGGTGCCGAACCACCTGACTGAACAATGGGCAAGTGATTTCTTACGGTTATATCCAGGAGCAAATATCCTTGCGGCAACGAAAAAGGATTTTGAACCCGCCAACCGTAAGAAATTTTGTTCCCGTATTGCAACAGGTGATTATGATGCCGTTATTATCGGGCATAGTCAGTTTGAAAAAATCCCGTTATCACAGGAAAGACAGGCAGCCACAATCGAAAAACAGATTGATGAGATTGAGCTTGCCATAGAGCAGGCGAAAGCAGATAACGGGGAGCGTTACACCATTAAGCAGATGGAAAAGTCCAGAAAATCCCTTATGACAAGACTGGAAAAACTCAACGATACTTCCAGAAAAGATAATGTTGTAACCTTTGAGCAGTTAGGTGTGGACAGGCTGTTTGTAGATGAAAGTCACAATTATAAGAACCTTTTTCTATACACGAAAATGCGGAATGTGGCGGGCATTGCACAGACGGAAGCACAGAAGTCCTCCGATATGTTTGCTAAGTGCCAGTACCTTGATGAGCTGACTGGCGGAAAGGGCATTACGTTTGCTACGGGTACG
>OHWL01000266.1_pt1 | contig 13698 bp, 4 predicted proteins | sample 1579711 | NCBI WGS metagenome assembly OHWL01 (sample SAMEA3882523, study PRJEB24775) | human gut metagenome | biome: human-associated habitat; feature: intestine environment; material: feces | place: Netherlands | collected 2009/2010 | reverse complement strand
AAGATTATGTAGCACTCATTGCCCCCGAGCGTACGGGCATCGTGAAGCGCTACACCGGCCAGCTCCCTATTTTCGATAACTTCGGCATCACCAAGCAAATCAAATCCTCTTTCGGGAAAACCGTTTCCTACAAGAGTGGAGCTTATCTGATTATCGAACATACGGAAGCACTGCATGTGGTGGACGTAAACAGCGGAAACCGTTCCAAATCGACCAACGGACAAGAAGCGAACGCACTCGACGTGAATTTGGGCGCAGCCGATGAGTTGGCACGCCAGCTTCGTCTAAGGGATATGGGAGGTATCATTGTGGTAGACTTCATCGATATGAACCTGGCTGAAAACCGGCAGAAACTTTACGAACGCATGTGCCAGAACATGCAGAAAGACCGGGCCAAGCACAACATCCTTCCTCTGAGCAAATTCGGACTTATGCAAATCACGCGCCAGCGTGTGCGTCCGGCCATGGATGTCACTACTGATGAGGACTGCCCTGTATGTTTCGGAAAAGGAAAAATCAAACCTTCCATCCTGTTTACCGATACATTGGAAAGTAAGATTGACTATATGGTCAACAAGCTGAAAGTGAAGAAATTCACACTACACATTCATCCTTATGTCGCTGCCTACGTGAATCAGGGACTCATGTCAATGAAGCGCAAATGGCAGATGAAATATGGATTTGGCATCAAAATCGTTCCGAACCAGAACCTGGCGTTCCTGCAATATAAATTCTTTGACGTGAACAATCAGGAAATGGACATGAAGGAAGAATTCGAAATTAAATAATCTGAAGGCCGTCTCCCACCGCAAAACAAGGGAGACGGCCTTTTTTGTCTCCAAAGGCAAAGCCCCTTCCCCCTCTCTTTCCTGATTGAAAAACGTACAGAAAATAAACGAGCAACCGTGCCACACGATTTATGTTTCTCTCCGCAAAAACCTACGTTTTCCACAAGAGAAACATAAGGTTCCGCACCGGGAAACATAGGTTTCGCGGCAGGGAAACATAATTACAGCAAAGGCTTTCGGAACACTCCGTACTGATGTTTTCTCTTATTTCACCCCAGCTCGTTACACACCGGAACTCTGTTTTTATCCTTTATGCCCTTGTCGATTTCCTCCTTTTTTTACTACCTTTGCAGAAAGGTATCATTTTAATATAAAATCATGAAAATACGTAACATTTTATTCGTTATTGGGGTTGCATTCTCTCAGCTTTTGCTGGCACAACAGACTTTGCCGCGCGATCCGGACTGCTGTACCAGTATCATGGTGGGGAAACTGGCCTCAACCGACGGCTCTGTCATGACGAGCCACACCTGCGACAGCTGGTACCGTACGTGGGTAAACGTAGTACCGGCGGCAGATTTTGCCAACGACACAGTGATGAACATTTACGACGGACGCATGCACACGGAATCGGTCAACGACCAGACGAAACTGACCGTGAAAGGACAGATTCCGCAAGCCAAACATACCTACGCTTTTCTGGATACGGCTTATCCGTGCCTGAACGAGAAGCAGCTGGCCATGGGAGAAACGACCATCAGCGGACGGGATACCCTGCGGAACCCTAAAGGAATGTTCATGATTGAAGAACTGGCCCGCCATTATGGAAATGACTCGCGTATCATTGGCTGGCAGCTGGATAATGAGCCTGCTGTACAATTTGACTATAATCAGGCAGCAGAAGAAGCTTTCCGGGAATTCTTGAAAGAGAAATACCATCACAATATTCAGGAACTAAACGCAGCCTGGGGAACAGCTTTCTGGAGTGAAGTCTATTCTCAGTTTGAGGAAATCACCTTGCCTAAAACTGCCCAAATGTTTATGAATCATCATCAGATTCTGGATTATCGTCGGTTTGCAGCTAAGCAGACTAATGATTTTTTGAATGAGCAATGCAGATTAATCAAGAAATATGCCAAGAATCAGTGGGTGACTACCAATTATATTCCAGATTATGACAAAGGACATATTGGAGGTAGCAAGGACCTGGATTTTGTCAGCTATACCCGTTATATGGTATATGGTGACAATGAAGGTATCGGTCGTAGAGGGTATCGTGTGGGAAATCCTTTACGGATTGCCATGGCAAATGACTTTTTCCGTCCGGTAAATGGTACTTACGGGGTAATGGAGTTGCAGCCGGGACAGGTAAACTGGGGAAGTATCAATCCTCAACCCTTGCCGGGTGCTGTCCGTTTGTGGTTATGGAGCGTATTTGCCGGAGGTTCTGATTTTATCTGTACGTATCGCTATCGTCAGCCTTTGTATGGAACTGAGCAGTATCATTATGGTATTGTGGGTACAGACGGTGTGACTGTGACACCTGGTGGACGAGAGTATGAACAGTTCATGAAAGAAATCCGTTCATTGAGAAAAGATTATCGTCCAAAGGAAGATAAACCGGAAACCTATCTGAAACGGAAGACAGCTATTTTGTGGAATCCGGAAAACTATTGGAGTATTGACCGTCAGAAACAGAATGCAACATGGAATACCTTTGCTCATGTAGATAAATATTATCGTATACTTAAGTCGTATGCAGCTCCTGTAGATTTTATTTCTGAAGAGAAAGATTTTTCACAATATCCGGTGATGATAGTTCCGGCATATCAGTTGGCTGATAAAGAACTGGTAGCAAGGTGGAAAAAATATGTGGAAGAAGGAGGAAACTTGGTACTGACTTGCCGTACCGCACAGAAAGACCGTTTCGGACGTTTGCCGGAGGCTCCTTTTGGTTCAATGATTGATGAGTTGACTGGGAATCACATGGAGTTTTATGACTTGTTGTTGCCTCAAGATCCAGGACAAGTAAAGATGGATGGAAAAGTCTATACCTGGAATACTTGGGGAGAGATTCTGCAACCCGGTGCTTCCAATGAGGTTTGGGCTACTTACACAAATGAGTTTTATGAAGGAAAACCTGCGGTTACTTTCCGTAAATTAGGAAAGGGGTCTGTGACTTATATCGGAGTAGACAGTTCAGACGGGGCTTTGGAGCGTCAGGTTTTGGATAAGTTGTATAGTCGTCTGCAAATCGAAGTAATGAATCTACCTTACGGCGTAACAATGGAATATCGTAACGGATTAGGTATAGTGCTAAACTATAGTGACCAGCCTTATCAGTTTGCACTTCCTCAAGGAGTAAAAGTGTTGATTGGTACTCCTAATATTGCTACAGCTGGTGTATTGGTCTTCAAGTTTTAGAAGAGAGAAAATATTGGATGTAAAAAACGGCTTTAAATGATGTTCTCCTGTCATTTAAAGCCGTTTTTATTATCTATTAATGTGGTGTTACTGCGGAATTACCTCCTGCATATAAATCGCATCCAGGCTCCACAATGCAGCATCGTTGGTGCTGATTGTCTTACATTCATCCATAGCTGCCGGGACTTCTGGAGGAAGCACTTTTTCTATCTTGAATTCCGGTGCCGGAGTATGTTCCAGTTTGCTCCATAAATCTTTCCAGGCCTCTGCGGCTGTTTTCGGGTCATATAGATGAGACGCTGCGTATGCCATCAGTCTGCAAACCCGGAAGCGGTTACGTGTTATTTCGAGTGATTTCTGTTTGTAATCGCGTGCATGCTCCAGCCATACTTTGTTGAATTCCGGGACTTGAATCATTTCCTGCATTTCATTCATTATTTCAAAGCCTCCCATGATCGTCATCAGGTGATTGGTATTCTGTCTATTGGGATCGCCCTCATAACTGATCACTCCGGTTGCCGGGTCATATCCTAAGGCCATATTTCCAGTGAACAATCCATTCTTCAGGGCTGCAATACTTTTCATGCCTGTGATGATCTTGTCGCGGTACTTCGTATTCTGCGTACGTTCCCATTCAGTCATCCAGTTGCCTGCATAGGCCAGCCAGTCGGGGCCGATGCGTAATCGGGCGGGGGCGCTGCATGGGAACTGGCTCTTTGGTTCAGCCAAACGCATCGGGTCGAGCGTATATAGCTTCTGGTCTGCATCGGTTACTTCTTTCATTAAGTCGCCGGCTCTTTCGTCTGTAGTCAGGTAATAATAGAAACGATTCCAGGCGGCCTGACTGATACGAGCTTCTTTTGCACCGCATCCCCAGTGACTAACATTGTGACGGCTTCCTAAACCTGCATTGGGACCGATGTGATATACATCCACTTCTGCCGTATGACGTGTGATGGCTTCTGCCATTTTCCAGATGTCCTGCCGGCCTGTGCGCAGGAAATTATACCACAGCCACATGTTGGATGCCAGTTCGGTGTTATCCCACGCAAATCCGCCTACATCGTATCTCCATGAGTGACGTATCGGATCGTAAGCATGCATTAAGTCACCATAGTTCCAAAAGCCATACCATTTATGTTGGGCAATGGCGTTTTGATATAAATCGATATAAGCATTCAGACGGTCTTCTACCTTGCTGCGCTGCAGATTACTTCGGTCAGGTAATGACCAGATGCCAAAAGCCCGGCAGGCATGGAGATATTCCGGTGTACACATCAGCGGAGCTGCTTCTGATAGAATCTGTGCCGTTTCTGCAATGCCGGCTTTACCCGGATAAGCAGCTTGTGGAACAACTGTCAGAGTGTGTGTGCGAGCAATACCATAGGGGGTACTCATTCCTTCTTGTACGTCTTCATAGCTGGCTATCAGGTCGTGTGCTATCTTGTCATAGTGTCTTAAATCCATAGCTTCTGACTCCGGACTCCATAACCAGACAATCAGTGAAGCTTCCTGACTGCGTGCATGTTGTACTTCCAGGGTAGAAGGATAGGCCTGCCAGAAATCCTGTAAGGCAACTCCCATTCCTCCGCTGACATCACCAGCAAAAGCATATCCTCCGGCTTGTGTGCCGGTAAAAGTACCAATCCAGGGGCTGTCTTCTGTAGCCCGTTTGCGGATGCTGAAAGAATTGTCTGTAAGTTGAGAGAGACGGAAATTATCCCATGCAGCCCAATTGTCAATTAAACTTCTGTTTTTTGCATCAAAACGCTGGTATTCAGGGATGCGTTTGCCTTCCATCTGTTGCTTTTGCCAGCTTTGGTCTTTGTCGAGTGTCAGAATTCTTCTTCCCACCAGCGGTTTAACCGGTTCGCTCCATACACCTCCGTCGGCACAGGCGAAGGCTACATGACGGTTATATAAATCCTCTCTCATTGGAACCTGGAATCGTACTCCTAATGAGCGGATAAAATCTTTGTTTTGGTCTCCGTCGTAGATGAAAGAGTGTACCACCTTGATTTGTTCGTTTCCTGCGTAAAAATACATTCGCAGAGTGAATGGAAGCCATTCACGTCCGTCTTTTCCCTGTTGTACACCTTCCAGTTTGATGGTAGTACGTATCTTTCCTTGCTGTTCAATTACGGCTTTTTTGATGAGGCTATTGAATGACTGATAATGAATCTCAGTGGCATCTTCTCGTGATGGAGAATCTTGTGTGCTGGCAATTAAATCTGCCTTTCCACCTACTTTCACATTCTCATACAGAAGACTGTCGAGAATACACGTTCCAGATTTAGGAATAAAAGCAGTAATTTTTCCAGTGGCTATAGTCAGTTGGTTTTCGGATTCTGTGACATGAATTTCTTCTGTATTGGTTGTTTTTTTCTTTTTAGAAGAAGGTATTATTTTTACCGAACGGGTATTACCCGGAATAACAGCAGCCATACCGGCCCATTTTATAGAGCCATCGGGCCAGTATGCTGTGGTCCATGTGTCGACTTCCACTAATTCTCCGTTTTCGGTTTGTACACACAAGGGGGTACCTGATTTTACTTTACCTTGTTTGAACGGAACTCCAAAACTGATGGGGCGTGCTTGTTCTGGAACCTTTCCAATCCAGTGTAAAGGAGCTTCGGTAGCTTTTTCTTTTTCAATGGAGTATTTGAAATTAGTAATACGGGTTCGGGACAGTGTGGTACGGAAACCAAACCAGCCGGAAGTCAACGGTGACGGATCATAAAAGTCGACAAGTAATTTTCCGTCGATGTAGTAGCGTATCCTGTTGTCTGTATTTTGAATCTTAATGTGATACCATTTATTTGCTGTCAACAGATTATTGGGGCCTTTGTATTCTTTCAAAATGGCAGGACGTACCTTTTCATCTGTAATCCCAGCTTCATTGCCGTCATAGCGACGGAAACGAGTGGTCGAATTATAGTTTCCTCCATATCCCAGATAATACAGCTGAAGGCTGTAGCAGTTTACGAAAACTCCGTTTCGCCAGTTCATGCGTTTCCAGATGTCAGAAGCTTTCGGATCAGAAGCCATCCAGAAGCAGTTTAAGTCGCTTAGTCTGTCACCTGGTTTCCCTTCTACTGCTACACAGGCATCGTATTCAATGGTTACGTTGCCCGACATTTTTTCTTTTCTCCATAAAGTCAGTCCTTTAGGAGATAAAATTTCACAGGTATCTCCTGAAAAGGAAACTTTATAGTCAGGAGATTCGGATTCTACCTTCCAGTATTTGCTGAAATGGCTTTTGTCCAGTCCGGATGTTGTTCCGGATTGTGCATTCATCGTAAAAGGACTACACATCAAGAGTCCTATTAACCACAGTTTCTTCATAGTCTTATTGGAAAAATATTTATTTTACAAAGTACGGGAAAGCTGCTCTTTTCAGGGATGGAAGATTGTACATGTTGCTGTAAATTTGTACAAAAAAAGAGGTGTTCCTCTTTGGAGAGAAACACCTCTTGGTATTTAATGGATAATACAATTAATATCCAGGGTTTTGCCAATCCTTTAATTCTTCTTCAGGTAAGTTTGAACCATCTTCATTTTTCAAACCATCCAAGAATGATTGAGGAATAGGGCGTAATTCATGTTTGCCTTCAGTAATGTTGCTGGCAGCTTCTGAATTAAATGCCTTAGCACGTTTGATAAGTGTACCTGTACGTGATAAGTCTTCCCAGCGTACCCATTCACCCAAAAGTTCACGTGTACGTTCATTTAGAATAAAGTTGATGGCACGTTCACGCTTGTCGCTGATTCCCAATTTGTCCATTACTTTTTGGTCTTCAACAGGCAGATTATCGAAAGTCCAGTTTGTCAAATCAGAAGCTGCAGTAGTTCTAGCCAATCCAGGGTTAGATAAATAATAAGTATTCTTTTTAGGATTAGACCATTTGTTCATTTCGATTAAAGTCGCTGCAATTGTTTCACCCGCTTCATTTACAGTGTTGAAAGTGTTGTTTGCTGTTGAGTTCGCTGTTTCAAAGTAATCATCAGCACTTTCATATACATCGCGTTCTTCTCCAGCTTTCCACTGTGCACGTTTACGAATTACATCGATATCAGCTTTTGCTAAGTCGTATTCTCCTTGACGCACATAGCATTCGGCACGTACCAGATATGTTTCTCCTAAACGAGCCATAGTTACATCTCTATGAGCATCTCCTTTTTCTGCAGTACGTGAGCAGTCATCTGTTTTGTTGATGCCGGCAAAGAAGTTAGATGCATTGGTTGCAGTTGTTCCAAATGTATTACCTACATATTGGCCGTTCTGGTAAAGAACTAATGAAGCTGGTGCCCATTTTCCGGCGCCATTGCCCAGCACATTATTATCATCTTTCCAAGTTGGATTACCTGTAGCATTCCCAAATTTATAGTTGTTGTATGTATTATCATCTGGAGTGTTTAGAATCATGACACATGATGGATCTCCGAGTCTAAGTCCTTTTTGTGCAGCAAGATCCTTGTCCACAATTTTATTGATACCATAGATGGTGCGGAATGTTTTCCACATACGAGCATCGTTTACATGGTCGAAGATGGCATAAGCATATTCTGTGGGACGGCAGCGTTGGAACTCCATTCCTCCGATAAATTGGCCACGTTGAGTCCATTGTGCTGTGACGGTACGGAACTGCATCGTGAAGTAGTTATAAGTACGGTTTCCAAAGCGACCAATGGTGGCGCTGCTGGCGTTATGTCCTGCAGCCATTAGAATCTCATCAGTTTGCTCAATGTCACAATCTACACCTTTCCAGTTAGCATATAAGTCACTGTAGTTAGCTACTAAGCCACTTTCTCCACCACGAGCATTGATAGCATAGGTACATGCTTCAATGGCATCTTTTAGGTCTTGTTCAATGTATTTACTATTCCAGCTGTTGTTGCGCTCAGATGCACGGAATAATAATGCTTTTGCTAGGAAGTGAGCAGCTGTAGCTTTTGTCCAGCTAATGCCTTTTCCGTATGTGAAGTTTTCTCCTTCAAACAGATTATATGCTTGACGAAGATCTGAAATAACTTGTTCCCAGCATTCTTCTTCTGTAGAGCGTGTGAAATTACGAACAACGGTATTTACTGGTTCATTTTGAATTACAAAGTGTCCATACTGTGCTGCCAAGCGATAATAATTATATCCTCGAAGGAAGTAAGCATGAGCTAAGCAAAGTTTACGCTTCGCTTCATCCGTGAATACGTCTTCAGCTTTTGCAATGATCGTATTGGCCGAAGCAATACCGTAATACATTTCATCCCAAAGAGCTGAAACTCCCGGGCAATTACCATTAGGAGCTCCCAATGCTGTTGTATAGTTGGCTGGATTTAATGCAGGGTCGTATGTGTTCCAAATCCAGGATGTATTATCACCTCCCATGGTGAATTCATCTGTTCCATAAAGAGTAATACCGTATGCCCATTCATAGCCAAAATGCCAACGGATATTGCCATAGAGAGAAATTGTTAAGTCTTCCAGTCCTTCTGGCGTATCAAAATATTCAGTAGAGTATTGTGTAGTCAGTTCTTCATCCAGGAAGCTGTCACTGCAAGAAGAAAGAGTGACAGCAGATAATGCCAATACTCCGAGTCCTATATTTCTTAATTTGTTATTCATTGTATAATCAATTTAATGTTTGAACATTATATTTTAGAATCCAATTTCCAAACCGAAGACGAAGCTACGATTGAAATAGGTAGCATTCGTATCCAGATCATACCAACTGATTGATTGATAGATACTACCTGGATTTACAGCTTGTGCATAAATCTTCAGGTTTCCAAGTCCAATACGAGAGATGATATTTTTAGGGAAGTTGTATCCCAATGATACGTTACGAACCTTCAAGAAAGAAGCTTTTCGGTAACCGATGGCACTGGCATACGGGTCTCCATTCTTGTAAACTGGTTTTTGGAATTCTGCATCGGTGTTTTCTGGAGTCCAGAAGTCATTTAGTGCTTCTGTTGCATTGTAGTTCGCATCCATTGCGTTTCCTTTACCATCTACCATGTATCCCATACGTCCGTACATAGTAACACCTAATTCAATACCTTTCCATGAGAAGTTATTGGTCCATCCCATTGTCCATTTAGGATTTTTATTTCCAAGAATTACGCGGTCATCATCATCAATAACGTAGTTTCCGTCTTGGTCTACAGGGCGAACACTACCTGGTGTGAAGTTATGTCCGTTTTCATTGAATTTGGCCATTTCAGCTTGGTCTTCAGGGGTGTCTTGCCATAAACCATTACCTTGTATACCATAAAATACTCCAATAGATTGACCGATAAACCAGCTATTGTCTACCATGTCGTTCTTTCCATAAGCCAGTTCTACAATTTCATCTTTCTGATAAGCTGCGTTGAATGAAGATTCCCATGTGAATCCGTTAGCTAACTGAACTGGGATAAAGTTTGCGGTAAATTCAATACCATGATTTTTTGTTTTACCAACGTTAGCATAAGTAGAACCATAACCAGTCAGGGTTGGGATTGTCATGTTCATCAGCAAGTTATTGGTGCGTGAGAAATAGGCATCGATGCTACCACTGATACGGTTATTTAAGAATCCAAAGTCAATACCAAAGTTGGCTTGTGTGGTCTTTTCCCATCCGAGTTCTTGATTAGCCATAGGTTTGCCATCTTTCACATAATAAGGTTCATTTGTTACATATCCTAGCTGATCGCTCATGCCGTTGAATGGTAACATAACAGATGTGATATCTCCTTTGGTTGCATAAGGGCTGATAGCTGCGTTACCTGTTACACCCACACCTGCACGAATCTTTAGGTTATTTAGCCATTGTACGTCTTTCAAAAATTCTTCTTGGTTGATACGCCAAGCTAAAGAAGCAGAAGGGAAGAAATCCCATTTGTGTCCTGGGGAGAGCTGAGAAGCACCGTCCCAACGGCCTGTTACAGTCAACAAGTATTTGTCCATGAATCCATAGTTTACGCGGAACATGTAAGAAGCTAATTGACGCTCAGTTAAGCCAGAACTAATTCCTACATTATTTGCAGCATCAGTCGGGTTGTTATTTGAATTGCTGAATGCATTCCAAAGGAAGTCTTTATTTGGAATATTTTCTGCTTCTATTGCACTGCTTTCAGCATTCCATGAAGAAGCGGTTTGCAATAAGGTTACTCCTACTTTATGTTTCTCAGCAAAAGTACGATCATACATAATCATATTATCCAATGTCCATGACAAATCACGTGCATTTTGCAAACGTGCCCAGCTGTTGGCACCAGCTCCACGATTGGCTGATGTTGCATCAATGTATGCACCTTCTCTCCAGTGACGGAAGTCAGGACCAAAGTTTAGTTTATAGCGTAAGCCTTTTAATGGGCTCCACATTTCTCCAAAATCCAGAGTCGCTGAGAAATTGGCCAGTGCACGCATGGTTTGAGATTGTTGTGTGGATTTTTCAGTTTCCCCAATTACAGTATTCTGAATACCACCACCAGGTTGCATAATCAACTCACCGTTGTCATCGTAAGGAACAGCATAGTTATAGATTGCTTTTGCTGCTCCATAAATAGCATCAGGAACAGAACTTGATTGTCCTTTTAGGGTAGACATACCATAATCTTGTTCGCTCCATGAAGCGTTAATGTTTGCGCTTAACTGGAACCATTTAGTAGGATTGATGTTTACACTCATTTTGGCAGTGTAACGCTTGTACCATTGTCCCTGTTGAGTTCCCTGGTTATCCAGATAACCAAATGAAGCATAAGCATTTACTTTTTCTGTACCACCACTAGCGCTAATCGTATGTTCATGTGCAATACCTGTCTGAGTTACAAAATCAGTCCAGTCTGTATTACCAACTAATGCAGGATTCCAGCTTCCGTTAACCCATCCTTTATTGATGTTAGCCAGTGCATACGGATCATCAGCGAATAATTGTGCATCATTTTCTTTAGTTGGTTGATAAGGACTTGCATATTTACTAGGATCAGCATTGTAAGCAGCCCAACGACGGTATTCTACATAATCTGCAGCACTCATAGATGGAGATTTATCTACGATATTTGAGATAGTTACAGTTCCTGAATAGTTCAGGCTAAAGCGTCCTTCTTTACCTTGTTTGGTAGTTACGATGATTACACCATTGGCGCCACGAGAACCATAAATAGCTGTAGCTGAAGCATCTTTCAAGATATCGATACTTTCAATGTCTCGTGGGTTTAATGTTTCAATAGCTGCTCCAGACAGCAAGGGTACACCATCAACAACGTATAACGGATCGCTACTGGCAGTTAAAGAACGAGCACCACGTATACGAATATCTCCTACAGTACCCGGGCGTTCACTAGTTGTAATATCCACACCGGCAGCTTTTCCTTGTAAAGCTTCAAAAGCATTACTTACAGGACGTTCTGTTAATGCTTCAGCCCCAACATTGACCATGGCACCAGTTACATCTGATTTTTTAGCTACACCATAACCAACAACGACAACTTCATCGAGTACTTCAGTGTCTTCGACCATCGTTACGTTAAATGTGTTTTTTCCTTGTACCGGAATTACCTGAGTCTTGTAACCTACGAAGCTGATTTCAAGCGAAGCATTGTTTGGTACATTAGATAAGGTAAACTTACCGTCAAAGTCAGTAATGGTACCGTTGGTAGTCCCTTTTACTACTACGCTCGCACCAATTACAGATTCCCCACTTTTGTCGAGTACAGTACCCGACACTGTCTTGCCTTGTGCATACGCGCCAATCGCGATAACAGACAACAAGGCCAAGAAGAACAAACGTTGCAGGCTGGAAGCGCAACGCATCAGACTAGAACAATTTCTGTCTTTCATACTTCTAATTTGGTTAAGTTAAACAAAAGTTAGTTTCATTATATCTCTATATTTCGCATCTGCTGTTTCAAATGCGTTGTAAAAGTACGATTGCACAAGGTTTCAAACAATGTAAAATTGTGTAGATACATGGAAAAATTTGTACAAATACCTTTCAAGAGTTTTTTAAGCCTGCTTTGACATAAAAATCTTCTTTATGTTATACTCATCAAACAATCTTATCATACATATCGTAAATTTGTTAACAGATTAGAGACTTTAAGTTATTTCATTAACATTCAAACATACAAATCCTGTATATAATTCTTCTTTTCCCTTTGATGTATTCCTTTAAATTTAGGCACAAATTCTCTGTTTCACACTGTGGGATATAAAAACCACAGTGTGGGATACATATTTCACAGTGTGAAATACAAATCCCACACTGTGAAACAGAGTTTTTGCAAAGTAGTTCTGAAAAAATGATTAGAACAAAATAAACTATCAATAAGAATCTTTTTCTTTATGTAAATTTTCATCCATTTAAATCTTATCATTATGACTACGTTTTCTATCGTCATTGTACCCACAAAAAGATTAGCGAATGGAAAGCACAGAATACGTATTGCTGTTGCTCACCAAGCGCAAACTCGTTACATCGCAACACCTTTTATCTTAGACTCTATTTCACAGCTTAAGAAAGGACGAGTCGTTCGCCATGAAAATGCAGCACAAATAAATCTTTGCCTACAACGGACAATAAATGAATATATACTTATACTTTCTTCCATAAAACATGCTAATCAACTTACATGCACACAACTTATTCATTCTATTCAAGAGGAAGAACGTAAAAAGTATTTGACATTTGATGTTATAGCTAAAGAATTCTTATCAACTTTACAATCAGAAAGCAGAATAAAATCATATAAACTATATAAAACGGCAATTTCACATTTTAATCGATTTTTAAAAAAAGAGCATAATATACCGCTTGAACAAATCAGACCATCTCATATTCATCAATATCAGAAATTTCTAGAAAAAAGAGAACTGTCCAGTACTACCGTCCGTATTTATCTTACTCTGATAAAAGTTATTCTTAATTATGCTATTAAAATGGACTATATTCATTATAAAGTCCACCCATTTGCTGCATGTATATTGCCTTCTTCTCGTATCAGAAATCTTGATTTGACAGTTGAAGAATTAAAATCATTGCGAGATGTCTCATTAAAAGAACAGAATCTATTAATCGTACGAGATTTATTTATGCTGACATATTATCTAGGAGGAATTAATCTAAAAGATTTATTAGATTATCATTTTGAGGAAAACAATCTGATATTATCCTACATAAGGCATAAAACTTATCGAACAAAACATGGAGAAAATGAAATCGTTTTTTCTATTCAGCCTGAGGCACAACAAATTATTTCAAAATATAGAACTGATAAAGGTTTCTTAAAGTTTGGCCCTTATGAGAGTTACAATAAGGTCTATAGTTTAATTTATCGTTACCTTAGCCGTATAGCTCGTGAAGCAGGGATTACTTCTTCCATTTCCTATTATTCTGCTAGAAAATCCTTCGCCCAGCATGGATATAATATCGGAATACAAATAGAAACAATTGAATATTGTATTGGGCATAGTATGAAAAGTAACCGTCCTATAGGCAATTATATTAGA
>OHWL01000264.1_pt1 | contig 13785 bp, 7 predicted proteins | sample 1579711 | NCBI WGS metagenome assembly OHWL01 (sample SAMEA3882523, study PRJEB24775) | human gut metagenome | biome: human-associated habitat; feature: intestine environment; material: feces | place: Netherlands | collected 2009/2010 | reverse complement strand
CTGCCGTCGTCCACCCCGAAGGCGATGGCACTTCCGCCCAGTTCCGGGGTATATCCGGTGTTGTGCTTCCACGTCTTCAGGTTCTGTATGTTCACGTAGAGCTTCAGCGCCTGCATGCCTATCTTCGAAATCAGCGCCTTGTCGAAGTTGTATGCCAGCGACACGTTACGGATGCGGAAGAACGAGCCGTCCTCTATGTAATACTCGGAGTTCAGATTGTTGATGGTATGCTTGGTGTTCAGCAGCGGCTGGGTGTTGCTGGTCCCTTCACCGTGCCAGCGGTCCATGCGTTGCTCCATAAAGTTGAACTGGCTCCAGTTGTAGTTGTCCCAGGTACGGTAAATCTGATTGCCGCCTTGTCCCATCATGTCAACGGCAAGCTCCCAGTTCTTGTAGCCCAGGCCGAGCGTGAAGCCGTAGGTGACATCGGGTGTAGGATTACCAATCATCGTACGGTCTGCCGTGGTGATTTCACCGTCACCGTTCACGTCGCGGAATTTCAGGTCGCCCGGGGTGACGGTTGCCAGTGTGTTCTTGGGAGAGTGCTCAATCTCCTCCTGGGTCTGGTAGACGCCTTCCACCTTGTAGCCGTAGAAGTAGCCGATGGGGTATCCTGCCATTGTGTAGCTCTGCTGCTTGTCTCCGGCTATGATGGAGTAGCCTTCCTGCACGAGGCTCAGTACCTTGTTCTTGATGGTGGCAAGGTTCATTCCGATGTTGTAGTTCCAGTCGCCTATCCGGTCGCGCCAGCTCAAGGCAAGCTCTACGCCCGAATTCTCGATGGAGCCAAGGTTTCCGATACCCGGTACGGTGCCCGAGATGCCCGGCACTTCGGCCAGCAGGTCTTTGGTTTTCTTCTTGTAGTACACCCCTTCAAAGTGCAGGCGGTTGCGGAGGAAGTTGGCTTCTGCACCGGCTTCCCAGGCTTCCACCTTCTCCCAGCGCAGGTTGGGGTTGGGCGGTCCAGGTTCTGGTTGCCCAGTGTGCCCCATGAGCCTTTCAGTTTCAGCATATCCAGCCAGGTGATGTCCTTCATCCATGCTTCCTCGCTCATCAGCCAGCCCAGGCCGACGGAGTAGAAGTTCTGCCACTGGTTGCCGGTGTAGGAGAAGGCGGAAGAACCGTCGCGGCGGTAGGAGCCGTTGAACAGGTACTTGCCCTTGTAGTTGTAGAGCACGCGTGCCAGCACGGACACGGTGGAGCGCTCCCACTGCGTACTGCCGTTGGTGGCGGTGGCTGCGTCGCCGATACTTACGTACCATTTGTCGGGATTGTCCGGAATGACCAGGCCTACCCCTTGGGTACGGGCGCCGTTCAGATTCTCGAGCTTGTTGTAGTAGGTGGTGAAACCGGCTGTGGCCGTCACGCTGTGGTCTCCCCAGGAGTTGGTGTAGGTCAGCAGATAGTCGCTCTGTACCTTCATTTCCGTTTCTTTGGCTTGGGACACTCCGGTCTTGCCGTTGCCCAGCGTGGCTATGTCTCCCTCGACGCTTGCGTCATATACCTGGATAACCGGGGTGTATGTCCGTGTGCTGTTCGAGGCATAGTCCAGGGAGAACATGGCCTTGAACTGGAAGTGTTTCAGGAAATCCCATTGCCCGTACACGTTGCCCGAGCCACGGTAGTTCTCGGCTTTCGTGGTATTCGCCTTCAGGTCTACGTCCACCATCGGGTTGTTCATCTGTGCCTTCTGGAATCCGGGCAGTGAGGTGTAGAGGCCGTACTCGGAGTTGAATACATGCGCCACCGGAGCTGCGCGCAGGGCTGTAGCCACACTCTTCGTGTCGGCGGGCAGCATGCGTGCCCCGTTGAATTGGAAACCTACCTTGAGGTTGTCCGTCATTTTATAGTCGTTGCTGATGTTCAGCGTGATTTTGCTGTACTTCTCGTGCTTGATGTTGCCTTGCTCGTAAGCATAGCCCGCACCGAGATAGAAGCTGTTCTTGTCCGAGGCACCCGTGATGCTGATGTTGTTGTTGGTGATGAACCCAGTCTGGAAGATTTCATCCTGCCAGTTGGTGTTTCCCGTCCAGTCCGAGAAGTTGTATTCCGGGTTGCCTTCATTCCTCAACTGTTCGTTGTACAGCAGTTTGAAGCCTTCGGCATCCGTCAGTGCAATTTTGTCGGTGATGGACTTGAAACCGAACGAGCCGTTGATATTGACGCGTGTCTGTCCCTCTTTCGCCTTCTTGGTGGTGATGATAATCACGCCGTTGGCACCGCGCACACCGAAGATGGCGAGCGACGACGGGTCTTTCAGTATCTCCATGGATTCGATGTCCTGCGGATTCAGGAAGTTGATGTTGTCGTTGAACAGTCCGTCCACCACATAGAGTGGCTTGTAGCCGTTGATGGAGTTTGTTCCGCGTACACGGATTTCCGGGTCGGAGCCTGCCTTGCCGGAGTTTATCACCTGCACGCCGGCAATCTTTCCTTGCAGTGCGGATACGGGGTTGACCACCGGCTTGTTGGCGATTTCGTCGCCTTTAATGTTGGTGATGGAGCCCGTAAGGTCTCGCTTCTTGGCGCTGCCATAACCGATGACAACGGTTTCGGCCAGCATCTGCGAGTCGTCTTTCATCTGGACGTTGATTACCGACTGGCTGCCTACCTTGACAGCTTGCTTCACCATGCCTACATAGGAAAAATCCAATGTGTTCTCCGGGGTGGCCTGGATGGAGTACCGGCCGTCTATGTCGGTAATCACGCCATTGGAGGTTCCCTGCACCAATACGGTGGCACCAATCAGCGGGTCACCCAGGGCATCGGTCACGGTACCGGTTACTGTTTTCTCCTGCGCCGATGCGGCGACACTTGCCAGCAGGCACACCGTCAGAAATAGGTTTCTCAGTCTTCCGGTTTTCTTCTTGGGAAGGTTTAGGTTCTTCTTCATTACATTGATTTTTTAGTGGATAAATCATTCAGTTTCTCCTCTGAACAATCAAAATGCAAAAAAGATTTGGTGACGGTGTTAAAAAAGGGCAGCCCGGTTTTCGCGGACTGCCCTCTTACCTAAAAGCAAAACTATACCTATTTCAACTCAAAACTCGTAGTCTTTACATCGCGGCTGTTGGGTCCAATCATTACATGGAACTCGCCGGGTTCGTATACATACTGTATGTCGTAGTTGTAGAACTTCAGCAATTCGGGGGTAATCTTGAAAGATACTTTTTTAGATTCGCCGGCTTTCAGGAAAATCTTTTCAAAGCCTTTCAACTCTTTCACCGGACGGGTTACACTTCCCACAAGGTCACGAATATAAAGCTGGACCACTTCGGCACCGTCTCTCTTGCCGGTATTGGTCACAGTCACGGTAGCAGTCAGTTCGCCCTTATCCGTCATGCTAGTCTTGTCCAAAGCCACGTCGCTATAAGAGAATGTTGTATAGCTCAAACCGAAACCGAAGGGATAAAGCGGTTCATTGTCTATGTCTATATAGTTGCTGCGGAATTTCTGGAACCATGCACCGTCGGCAAGAGGGCGACCCGTGTTCTTGTGGTTGTAGAACAAAGGAATCTGTCCCACGCTCTTCGGGAAAGTCGTAGTCAGCTTTCCGCTCGGGTTCACATCACCAAACAGTACATCGCCGATGGCAAAACCTGCCTCACTGCCCGCAAACCATACATTCAGAATGGCCGGCACGTTTGCCTGCTCCCAGTTCAGTACCAGCGGACGACCGGTAAACAGCACCAGTACCACAGGTTTTCCCGTTTTCAATAATTCCTGTAACAGTATGCGTTGGGTGTCCGTCATTTCAAGATTCGTGCGGCAACTGCTCTCTCCACTCATTTCCGAAGACTCACCGAGCGCAGCCACAATAACATCCGATTTGGCAGCCACGGCAAGAGCCTCGTCCAGCAACTCCTTGTCCGAACGATTGTCACGGTGTAAAGAACGTCCGAACATAGTGGCACGTTTCTCATATTCGGCATCACTCATCAAATTACAGCCTTTCGCAGTCAGTATTTCGGCTTTACCGCCTGCTACCGCCTTCAAACCTTCAGCCAAAGAAGTAGCATTCTTCAATACGGCAGCCACACTCCAAGTACCCGGCATATTACTGCGGCTGTCTGCCAACGGACCTACCACAGCAATAGTGCCCTTCTTGGCCAGCGGAAGCACATTACCCTCGTTCTTCAACAACACCAAGCTCTCCGAAGCAATCTTACGCGCAACGGCACGATGCTCTTTGGTAAAGATTTGCTTCTTGGCACGCTTCACATCACAGTATTTATAAGGATTATCGAACAAGCCCAACTTGTACTTAGCTTCCAAAATACGGCGACAAGCCGCATTAATAGCTTCTTCTGTCACTTTTCCTTCTGTCAATGACTTCTTGAGCGTACCTACAAATGCATCGCTCACCATATCCATATCCACACCTGCATTCAGTGCCAAGGCGGCAACAGTCTGCGTATCGCCCATGCCATGGTCGGTCATTTCTGTAATTCCGGTATAATCTGTCACTACAAAACCGTCAAACCCCCACTGCTTACGCAATACATCCGTCATCAACCACTTGTTTCCAGTGGCAGGAATGCCATCGACCTCATTGAAAGAGGCCATCGCACTGCCCACACCGGCATCAACCGCCGCCTGATAGGGCAACATGTATTCATTGAACATGCGCTGATGACTCATATCTACTGTATTATAGTCACGTCCTGCCTCACCGGCACCATACAAGGCAAAATGCTTTACACAAGCCATAATCTCATCATTACGGCTCATATCCTTTCCCTGATAACCACGTACCATGGCTTGCGCAATGGCTGCTCCCAGAAACGGGTCTTCACCGTTGCCCTCGGACACACGCCCCCAACGGGCATCACGGCAAATATCCACCATCGGACTGAATGTCCAGCAAATACCGTCGGCGCTGGACTCAATGGCTGCAATACGCGCCGATTCTTCAACCGCCTTCATATCCCATGTACACGATAATCCTAAAGGAATGGGAAACACCGTTTCATATCCATGAATAACATCCATACCAAATAAGAGAGGAATACCCAAACGACTTTCTTCAACCGCCTGCTTCTGTACATCGCGGATACGTTCCACGCCTTTCAGATTGAAAAGCCCGCCCACTTCACCGGCACGAATACGTTTGGCCACATTACTACTTTTAGCCTGACCGGTCGTAATCTCACCGGTAACCGGCAGATTCAACTGACCTATTTTCTCTTCCAGGGTCATCTTCTTCATTAAATCGTCGATGAAACGATCCATATCAACCGGAGATTTCTGTGCATACGTACTAACGGCAGTAAACACCAACAAGACTAAAAATAATTGTAACTTGAAAAGTAAATGCTTCATGTTTTTCATGCTTTTAATTGATAGAAATATTATTTTACTGCAAATAAAAGAAAAGCATGCGACAATCTCCACATCCCGTACTACAACAAAAGTACAACCATCACTAAAAAACAAAAGAGGAAGTACAATATTAGTACTTCCCCCATTAATATTTCACTGTAAAGCAGCTATTTAAAGTTTATAAGAAAATCAGTCAGACTTTCTTCCGGAAGCAGATTGAATTTCTTGCGCAACCGGTATCTTGCAGCATCAACCCCACGCGTGGAAATGTTGAGCAACTTCGCTATCTCCTTTGTCGGCATATTCAAGCGAAGCAATGCGCAAAAGCGCAAATCTCCTGAAGTTAAATCTGTATATTGAAGTTTCAGATTACGGAAGAAATTCTCGTGTATACGGTCAAAATTAGCCTGAAACATAGTCCAATTCTCTTCATCGGACACTATATTGCTATTAACTAAAGTGAGCAGCTTATCCAAGTTCTTACGGCTATACTGTCCTAACAACTTTTGCCGCTGTATCTCTTCTTTCAAGGAACTCAGAAATTCCTGATGGGCGATATTTGTCATTACCACACTGGACAACTCCTTGCTTTTAAAACGCAAATCGGCCTCAAGCTGTTCCTTTTCCAACTCAACAATCTTCTTCTCTTGCCGCTCGAGTTCTGCCTGATGGGCTACGCGCTGCCGTTCAATCACACGGTCTTTCTTTTTCTTCACGAAACGGTAGACCAGATATTGCAATAAAGCCAACAGACACAATCCTGCCAAGATATAACTTCCCACAGCCCAATAAGACAAATACCACGGACGCAAAATCTCAAAAGGAAGCTCTACCGATGCCAAAACTCTATCGGTATCATATATCTCTGCCTGAAAAACATAACTTCCATAGGAGAGCCGAGAATACTTCTTCTGCAAATAGCGTCCACCCGGCATCCATTGGTCAGAATATCCTTCCAACCGATACCTTACCTTATAAGTATAATTACTATAAACCGGATAACACAATGTAAAATTCACCGTATTAAACTCAGGCTCCACCTTGGCTCCCGGCTGCACGACCAATGTTTTCCGCTTACCACTGAATTCATCAATGACCCGCATTCCCGAAATCCATAAAGAGCGTCTGACCCGAGATTTATATAACGAGGAACTGTCCGTCTCAATACGGGCAATGGCATTGTTCAGGCAAAGATAGGAACAGCCATTCCTCACGTCATAAGCCACGCTTCCCCGTTCTTCCACCGTCAGACCGTCAAACAAAGAATATGGAATCCGGAGTTCGATATTGAAAGTATTTATCGCACACTTCACTAAATACACTATCCTATCACCCACAAACCAATAGTAATCTCCGTTCGCACGACTCACTGTCTTGATTCCCTTCAATTCCATCAATTGTTCATTCATTGTTTCATAGGGAACAATCGAATCAGTCATATCTTCGTAAGTATAGAAATATTCCCCATTAGAAAAAACTACCCGACCATTGATTTTGAACAAAGTAAAACTCCCACCTTTCACTTCTCCCAGGCCCTCATACTTCCGTACATCCTTTACCTGCTTCATATCCGGATCAATCCGAAAACGATACAAACCATTCCTTAAGTGTTTCGCCCAGATATTCCCTTGATGGTCCACCTCTATGTGACGGACCATATGACTGAATCCACGCAGAGACCGGATAAAACCATATGCTCCCGAAGTATCTTCCGTATATAGATTTAAAAGCGCATAAGTTCCTTCCAATAAAAAAGATTCTTCCTTCGATTCAATCTTTTCCATACACATCCCTCCCTTTACATCAGATACCAACTTTGACTTCAACCCCGATATAAGGAAAGTTCCTTTGTTATGCCCGCAAAAAATCTGTTTTCCCCATTCATCGACGAACCACGCTTGTTCTTCCAAACCCGGAACTAATTCAGTCTTTCCATCCTTAAGCCAATAAAGTCCCTGATTAGAAGCAATATAAGCTTCATTTTCCCTTACCAGAACATCATATACCATGCCTATTTTACGAAATGGAGGTTCATAATAATAGATTAAAGAATTGTTGTGTATATAGGCAATACCTTCATCCAAAGCTGTCCATATATTGTTGTCATCATCACAATATAATCTCAAAACAGTATTGTTCTGTAGTTTATTATCCGTATTGACCTTCCAAATCAGCTTTCCCTTTTTATCCAACGCATATATGCCATCGGATATTGTGCCAACAACGTAACAACTGTCCTTGGTTATCACCGCACGATTAATGGTATGCTTCCTGAATATATCATCACATTCGGTTTTCCATTTTTCTACCCTCCCATCTCGATAGAGGAGAAAACCTCCCTGATTACGAGTAAGCATTAAAACGGCATCATCATAAGGAAGCCCAGCCAAGACATCGCTATTCCCAAATACCTTTCTGGGAATAAGTTCTTCCATTTTCCTGCCGGAGAAGACACAAAGTCCACCATTTATTCTTTGAGAATAAAAAGTATTTCCAACCTGAAATAAGTTCAGCGGAAGGCTCTTCACCCGAATACCTTCCACAGAATTTCCATTATAAAAAAAGAGAGAACCAAACGATTGAAATACAATTTCCCCTTGAACGCAAACAATGTTCCAGATTTCGTCGTTATGAAAAGTAAAGTCCTTCACCTCATCTTTTAGCGAGTGATATTCAAGGGTACTATAAGGAGTATGAACAAAATAACCGAATTCTTCGTAAGAGCCTACATAAATTTTTCCATCTTCACTGATATATATAGCACGCACAATTCCTTTTGTCGGTAATTCATACAGCCGCCAAGCACTTCCATCAAATTCCAACAGCCCACTGTTATTACCGAAATACATCACTCCTCTTTCGTCCTGAGCAATGGCCCAATTCTGAATACCGACATTATAATCCGACACCGAATAGCTCCTCACTATAGGAGAAAAAGGTATGGGTGAAGCTTGCAGCAAACTACTGAAAACCAAAGACAAGAAAAACGTTATTGCAATTCTCATGAGTACTGTTTATAGGTATTTACCAGCAAAGATAAAGCTTTTTGCGTTTTCGTAAAAACAAAATCGCAGATTATCCTCTTTTATAGAAAGATAATCCGCGATAATATCCAAATCCAATTTATTAATTTTCAGCAGTTTTCTGTTTTCCCAAAGGAATAGAAACACCCAAGTAAGCATTGACATTCTTCGTATTCTTACCAAAGAACATATAATCTGTTCCTGCAAAGAAGGAACCCAGTTTCAGTGCCAGACCGAAGGTTTTACCGGCTCCTTGAAGTACGGAATAGCTGGCAGCTACATTGAAAGCATTCGTCGGACGGATGCAGGCAGAGAAAGTCAGCTCATTCAAAGTTTTCGGTTTGGCAAAACGACCGGTATACAAGGCACCCACTACCAGCCAATCATTCAGTAAGGCATATTCAGCGCCAAGAACCATTGTAGAAGTCAATCCACGGGTACGGCTCTTCTCAGAAGCCTCCTCCGTCTTGAGCTGCAACATGTCATAGTTAAGAATCTCGCCGCTGTTCACAATATCCATGAACTCCTGCTGCGAGGCCGGGTCAAGAAGATCATAAGTCTGCTCTGTATTGGCTCGCGCTATACTGGTATTCGATTTAGACCATTTGATAAAGCCCAAATCAAGAGCTGAAGCAGAAAGTGTCAATTTATCCAGTAACTTGTAAGATACTCCCAAATCAATAGCCCCACCATATCCGGCAAAACCAAAACTGCCAAAATCGATTTCATCGATATAATCACCATTCTCATTCTCGGGAAGTTCTAACAGCTTTGACGAGTTCTCCAAAGTTGCATCCACTTGAATGGAAGCTTTACTCGTCACTCCTGAAGAGCCGACAGAAGGAGTTTCCACATGAATCTGGTTGATGTTCAGCTTTAAGTTACCGATACCCAGCAGCATCTTCACCTTACCACCCACAGCCAGTCGGTCTGTGATATTCCTTGCAAAGCCAAGGCCGACTTCCGCATAGGAATTTATCTCAAGCTTCTGTCCATTAATGGTTTCGTTAATACCCAAATAGTCAGAAATATTGTCACCGAACTCCCGGCTGCTCATGTTATTCATAAACTGGAACATGGTTTTCGGTATGGCGGCACCGATATCATTACGCAACCCCACATTGACTGACCAGAAGTTCTTTCCTTTATACCACCCGGCAGACAGAATGTCGGTACTCAAATTCACATTCAAGTTATTGGTAGCATCCAGTCGGTTCATAAAGTCATTGCTCATGAAATAGTCGCTATCATCACTGTTCTCAATAATGTCCATAATATCCCTATACCCCAGGGAACTGGAGTTGACGGTAGCATTCAACGAACCTATCACGGGAATATTCAGATAACCGCGTCCCGGCATCAAGGCCGGATTGAGCTGCATACGCTGGTTACTTCCTTCCATAAAGTAGGAAGTGCGCAGGAACTGGGCTTGTCCGGAAAGAGAGAAGCAAAGCAACAATACCACAAACAGCCATACTCTCAGAGAATTCAATTGTTTCATAACCTTGTCAATATTTTCATTATCACCTGCAAAAATATAAAACAAGTTAATACCCTACAAACAACTTAACCGGATAGTCGTGTATAAAAGGCTTATACAGAGACTATCCGGTATAAATTAAGGAGCAAATAAAAGAATCCTCTTAAGAGTGTCCTTATACTATTTCATCATAAACATGTTCATTTGCTCTCGTAGCGGTACTCAGAAAAACCGGGGCTGTCTCCTTTCTTTGTTGCAGAGACATTGACGTCACTGCCGGAGCACTCAACATTTCCTTATATTTTTCCGGAGCAGTGAGTATCTTTACAGCCTCTTTCAAATCATCATCATCTTTCAACTGCTGGATAATGCTTCCACGCTGGAAATAATAACGTTTGATGATTTCTACCGCAATCATGCTCTTGATGTCCTTGGAGAAATGGTCAAGGTCACGGTCCAGATTATGCGACAATTTTTTCTCCAGCGCTTCAAACTCTTTCGAAGCATCAGTCAGATAGCCCTCAAATTCGGCCATCTCCTTCAGGTTCTTCAGCATCTTCTCTGTCTGCTGGTCGTATTTGAAGTCCGCCTTTTTCACCATCGCCTTGAAGTCCGCATAATCGGCATCTGTAATTTCAAACTTCTCTGCTGAAGGGATGGTAGGATGTTTCAGGCAATAGTCCGTGGCATAATTGAAAATAAGATTGTCATTGACAAGATAGAACAGAATGTTGGGCAGCTTCTCCTGCTTCACCGCAATGTCCGGAGTCACGCCTCCACCATCCCGCACTTCACGTCCGGCAGCCGTATGGAACACGGTAGTAAGGCTGTCCGGAATACGTCCCACACTGCCGTCCTCATTCCGGTGCTTGTAGTCGATAGCCTGCACACAACGGCCGCTGGGAATATAATATTTGGAAGTCGTCAGCTTCATGGTACCACCGTATGGCAACGGACGGGTGGTCTGCACCAATCCCTTACCGAAAGTACGGTTACCGATAATGACCGCACGGTCAAGGTCCTGCAAAGAGCCCGCAAGGATTTCTGACGAAGAAGCCGTTCCGCCATTGACCAGAACAGCCAAAGGAATTTCCAGATCCAACGGTTCACGCAATGTCTTGTAGGTATTGCTGGCTTGCTTAATCTTACCCTTTGTCGTCACAAGTGTTTTTCCGCGAGGCAGAAAGAAGTTGGCTATCTCTATAGACTCATCCAGCAAGCCACCCCCATTGTTCCGCAAGTCAATCACCAACGAAGTCATCCCCCGCTTCTTCAAGTCCAGAAAAGCCTGCTTGAACTCCTTGGAAGGATTCCCCGAGAAGGTGCTGAGATTGATATAACCTATATTATTATCCAGCACTGTATAATAAGGTATGAACGGCAATTGGATGGAACGGCGCACAATGTCGAAATCCAACGGTTTCTCTGTACCGGGACGTTGCACTTTCAGCTTGAAGCTGGTACCCACTTGTCCGCGAAGCATCTCGCTGACTTCCTGGTTGTTCTTTCCGGCAAGGTCTTTTCCGTCAATTTCCATCAAAATATCTCCGGCTTTCAGGCCTACATCGGCAGCAGGCATATTCTCGTATGGCTCAGATATCATGGAACGTTTCAGTTTCGGATTCCAAGTAATCACAGAACCTATACCACCATAGGAATTCTTCAGCATCTGCTCCAATTCGCTTTGGTCATCTTCCGGATAATACTCCGTGTAGGGATCCAGCGAGTAGAGCATGGCATCAATGCCTTCACGGATAGTCTTGTTCGGATCAATCGTATCCACGTAGAACATATCCAACTCTTTCACAATGGAATTGAATATATCCAGATTCTTTGCTATTTGGAAACTGCGGCTATCACCACTCTTAAACCCCCAAAAACAAACGGCTCCCGCTACAATCAGCAAGGTAACCATCCAGCGTATCTTTAAAATTCTTCTCATAATTATGATAATGTGCTAATATGCCAATGTGCCAATGTGCTAATAACCTGCAGCGTAATAGCGAAACAAATATTGCGCAGCCAATTAGCACATTGGCACATCAGCACATTAATTAATTAATAAAATTTCTTCCTTGATTTTTTCCCATTGTGCAGCCTGAAGCTCTGTACCCACCACTTGTATCACATCTTTGGAGAGAAGGGAGCCTATCTTGCCACATTTCTCCAGCGAGTAGCCACACGTCAGTCCATACAAGAAACCTGCCGCAAAATAGTCGCCAGCTCCTGTAGTGTCCACCACTTTCTCTACCGGAGCCGCTTGTACCTGCACCATCTCTGTACCTTTGCGAATCAGAGAACCACGGGCACCCACCTTTACAATGGCTATGCTACACATTTTGGCAATGATATCCAATGCTTCCTCCGGTTCCTTACCCGTAAAAGCCTTTGCCTCTTCCTCATTGGCAAAAACAATATCCACATATTTGTTGACCAACAGAGAGAAAAATTCAAGGTCTCCTTCTACTATATTGTAGCTCGCCATGTCCAAACATACTTGTAAGCCGGCCTCTTTAGCCAGCTCAATGGCACGGAGAATCATATCATGGTCTTGCACCAGATACCCCTCTATAAATAGGTAAGCATATCCTTTGAACATATCCAGCGAAAGATCTTCCGCCTTCAATGTAGAAGCCGCCCCCAAATAAGTGCCGAAAGTGCGCTCTCCATCAGGAGAAATGAAAGTAGAGGCTACACCGGACGGAAGGGTAGTGGAAAGCAATAAATCCGCCTCTGTCCCATGCTCCAGCAGACTATCCCGGAAAAAGTTACCGTAAAAGTCATTGCTTACTTTTCCGATGAATCCCGTACCCGCACCAAGGCATGCCATTGCCCGAATTGCGTTTCCGGCAGAACCTCCGTTAGCCAGATGCGTCTCCATCCGGCTGAAATACTCACTAATTTTCAAGAACTTATCTTCATCAATCAGAGTCATACTTCCTTTCGGGAGCTGCATCTCCGTCAAAATATTATCATCCTCAATGATTGCCAGTGCATCAACCAAAGCATTGCCCAACCCAATTATTTTATCCATCTTCGATATTTTTTTTGCAAAGATATTGCATATTTCAAAATATCCTATTACTTTTGCAGCGCATTTGAGAAAAAACAACATTCTTCCTTAGCTCAGTCGGTTAGAGCATCTGACTGTTAATCAGAGGGTCCTTGGTTCAAGTCCAAGAGGAAGAGCGAAAAGGTTCGTCAATTAGGCGAACCTTTTTTGTTTTCCCACATTATCCCACACAAAAGACAAACATTTCTATTTCATATTCAAAGATTTAACATACATTTGCCAAATGTAAAGTAAGGAGTTTCATAAAAGCACCTGTCTTTATTTATTAGAAAAACATATTTTAATCCAAACACCAAACTACAATGAAAACTCTTTTATTCTTTTTAGTCATAGGATTCAGCCTATGTACCGCTGGTAAAGCACAAACCTCTCTTGTTTCTACGCGAGAAAAATTCCGCCACCATGAAATATCCGTCAGTTACGGCTTCCTCCCCATTACCGACGCCAATAGTATAGCCGAAGAGTTTATTGCTCCGACAGCAAGTTTTGGAATCTATACACGCGAGAAGACCAGCTATTACGGCGCTCTGAATATCAGTTATATTTATAGAATCAACCGTAAAATCAGCCTAGGCGTAACCGGAGGAATAACCGGTAATAGAGGGACGGCCAGTAGCCTTTATGAAGTTTTGGATGAGAATAAGAACGATGACCGGCGCTATCTGTATATCCTCCCCACCTTCCGGTGGCATTGGTTCACCCGCCCCCAATTCTCCCTATATTCCTCTGCAGGGCTCGGCGCCTATTTCCTCCGGAACAGCTTTGGAGGAGACACTTATCACAAAAAGGAATTTGCCTATCAGTTCAGTTTTCTGGGTATCGAATATGGAAATCAGTTTGCCTTCTTCACCGAATTCGGCGTAGGATATACGGGAACAATCGTGGCA
>OHWL01000258.1_pt1 | contig 14016 bp, 9 predicted proteins | sample 1579711 | NCBI WGS metagenome assembly OHWL01 (sample SAMEA3882523, study PRJEB24775) | human gut metagenome | biome: human-associated habitat; feature: intestine environment; material: feces | place: Netherlands | collected 2009/2010 | reverse complement strand
GGCTTCAATGAATTAAAACTGAACACTAGTGATTTCTATTATAAAATTTATCAGCGCTGAAAGTATATGTAGCAGGTGTATATGTCTCTTTACCCTCAGTGTCTTTTCCATTAACAATTGCCCTTTTGATTGTTGGATTTTCACGGTTTGCATTTCTCACACTCATGCTACGTGCTGTCATGAAATAATCTGTACCATTATATATGTCACCACTGATATGGAAATTCCACAACATGGAAAGAGACCAGTTTTTATAAGTGAAACTTGTATATATTAGTATTATGCTGAAAAATAAAATGTTAATGTAGATTATATGTGGAATTTATTATTGTTAATAGTCTAACACTATTTTTTGATGAACTTATGAATCATTTTAACTAATTTGCTTTTTAGAATCCTTATCCATACTAATATCCCCACGTAATCAAGTTCTTTTTATATAAAAAGATTTATGAATATGCTTTAATGCGTAAATCAAATAGTTCAAAACATTGCTATATATAAATGATAAATGTGATGTGTTTTTCGTTTTTTCGCATCATTGAGATATATTATATACAAGTACGGCATTAATATGATTAAGAGTTAATGCTTTGAATAATTACTAAATAGATATTTAAAACTTTGCAAAAATATAAATGCAAATGTTTTAATATTTATTTAGTAATTTTTAATTCGATTGATGATAGAATTTCTAAATTAATTCATATGTTTGCAAACAAATCCAAATAATAGAGCTTATGAAAAGAAATTATTGCTTATCATTAGTGTTGCTTGCATTGTTTGGGGTGTCTGCACCTTTTGCTGCTAATGCAGCTGTTGAAAGTGTGCTAAGTTCCCAAAGTACTCAGCAAGCCAAGAAAATCACAGGTAAAGTTTTAGATGCGGCAGGCGAACCCATCATCGGCGCCAGCGTGTTAGTAAAAGGTTCTGGTACCGGCGCTGTGACGGATATTGATGGAAATTTTTCTGTAGAGGCGCCGGTGGGTAGCACATTGGAGGTATCTTTCATTGGCTACAAAACAGTGACATTGAAGGTGACGAACGCCACTACTTATACTGTGAGTTTGCAAGATGACTCGCAAGCGCTGGACGAAGTGGTTGTGACGGCAATGGGTATCAAGAAAGAGCGCAAAGCTTTGGGATATTCAATGGAGGATGTGAAGTCGGATGAATTGATGAAGATGAAAACTGCCAATCCTATTTCATCCCTTTCGGGGAAAGTGGCCGGTGTGAATGTTACTCAGTCATCCGGTGCCGCTGGTGCGGGCGCTCAGATTATATTGCGTGGAGGAACGTCGGGTGCTGAAGGCAAAGACAATCAGCCGCTCTTTGTGGTGGATGGTGTTATTTTTGATAACTCTTCATCAGTGGTGGGCAATTCGGCTTTCGATGGTTCCATGCGTTCTGCCTCTACTACTTCCAATCGTTTGATGGATATAAATCCCGAAGATATAGAAAGTATGTCGGTGCTCAAAGGCCCTGCAGCTGCCGCTTTATACGGTTCACGTGCAGCCAACGGAGTTATTCTTATCACTACCAAGAAAGGTAAAGAGGGCGTGGTTGAAGTGAATATCAATTCTAAGTTTACTGCTTCATGGGTAAAGAGCCTGCCGCAAACGCAACGCCAATATGCCCGTGGATATATGGAAGACCAATATGATTCAAAGAAGAACTATACTGGTACTGTGTTTAATGACTTTGCTTATACTTCGTGGGGAGAGAAGTCGAACGCAGCTACTTATGATAACATAGGTGATTTCTTTCAAGGCGGAAACATTTTCGATGAAAGTGCCAGTGTAGCCGGGGGTACCAAGAATAGTAAATTCTATCTTTCAGGGTCTTACTATGATCAGGTAGGTGTTGTGCCCGAGACCGGATACAAGAAATATGCTTTCCGTTTCAATGGTGAGCAGAAGGTGGGGATTTTTACCTTTAACGCCAGTGCCGCATATAGCGATGCTCATACGGACCGTACTTTGACGGGTGCCGGGCTTTATAATTCGAGTGGTAATGGTGCTCTTTATGGTGTGTACAACTGGTCTCCTTTCGACCGAATGACCCACTATCAGAACGAGGATGGTACCCGTTATCGTTTGTTTGGCGATCGTCTTGATCCATGGGACGAACGCGACAACCCCTATTGGATTGTCAATCGTAACCACATGTATGACGACATCGACCGTTTCAATGGGATGCTCAGTATAAAAGCCGATATTGCCAAATGGTGGTTTGTTTCTTATAAAATAGGTATTGACCGTTATACCCAAACTGCTTCCAACCGTTTGGCTGCCAATGGCGTGCTTAAACAAGTGTGGCAAAAAGGTATGATGAGTGACAACACCCAGCAGTTCCGCTATATGAGCCATGACTTTATGTCGAACATGAGCCATAAGTTCGGTGATTTCGATTTGAATCTTTTGTTGGGTGCCACAATGGACGAAACCAAGACAGACCGTAGCTCGATGATGGCTTGGAACTTTTCCGTTCCTGATTTCTTCTCATACGCCAATGCCAGTAAAGACAATAAGCAATTCACACATGCAGCTACTAAGAAACGTTTGGTAGGAGCTTTTGGAGAATTCCGTGCATCATGGAAAAATATGCTCTATCTCACTGTGAGCGGTCGTAATGACTGGACTTCTACTCTTCCTCTTGAAAACCGTTCGTACTTCTATCCTTCGGTAAGCGGTTCATTCGTATTTACTGAAGCCTTGCAGCGACTCGGTTGGCTGGATGACAGTGTGCTCAACTTTGGTAAATTGCGTGCATCGTGGGCCAAGGTAGGTAAAGATACCGGTGTGTACGAATTGGAAACTGCCTTATGGCCTACGGGTACCTATCTTGACGGTACGGTAGGTGTGGGAAATACTTGGACACGCGGTAATGACAAACTGAAACCGGAAATGACCAAGTCTACCGAAATAGGCGTGGAATTGAGTTTCTTCAAAAACCGCCTGCACATAGACTATGCTTACTATACCAACGATTCATATAATCAGATTCTTGCTCCTCGCGGTCCGCAATCTACCGGTTACATCTTTTGGAGTATCAATGCGGGCAATGTGTATAACAAAGGTATGGAACTCTCTATTTCGGGAACTCCCATACAGACTAAGGACTGGACATGGGACATTGGCTTGAACATGGCAGGTAATCGTGGTACTTTGGACGGGCTTCCCGAAGGTATGGGCGTGATGTATGTTACCGATGTGCAATATGCCGGTATGCAGGCAGCCTCGTTCAGCGGTGGAGATTTTATGGGTATTGCCGGTACCAAATGGAAACGTAATGACGCCGGTGAGGTGATACTCGACAAAAACGGTATGCCTACTTATGACAAAACCCTTGTAGCAGTAGGTAATCGTGAGTCATCGTTTACCGGTGGATTGAACAACACCCTTACTTGGAAGAATTTTACTTTCAATATGCTATGGGAATTCCGTGTAGGTGGCGATGTGGTCAACGGTACTCAATATGCTATGGATAACAGCGGTGTGAGCCAGTTCTCTGCCGATGTACGCAATCGTTCTCTCACTGTAACGGGTGTCAATGCCAATGGTGACCCAGTGACCAATACTTGGGAGGCCGATAAAACCTATACTTTTAATGGAGTACAAATGAGTGGTTACAACATCATTAAGGATTACTATCAGAACTATTATTCTAAGGAGTCAGCCAACTATATTACCGATGTCAACTCTTTGCGTTTGCGTTCTGTTTCATTGAGCTATGAGTTTCCTAAAACGTGGCTTTCCAAGATTGGATTTGTAAAGCGTGCTTCGGTATCGGTAGCTGCTACCAATCTATTGCTCATCACCAATTACGACGGTGATCCTGAAGTGGCTGCCGCTGGTGCGGGTGTAGGTGGCTCATCATCAGTAGGATTTGACTACTGCGGTGTACCTGCCACTTCTACCATGTCATTTGGCTTGAATCTTACTTTCTAACTCTTAAAAAACAGAAGCAATATGAAATTATTCAAATCTATGATATTATGTAGTGTGGGTGCCCTTATGACTTTGTTCTCGGGGTGTAGTGACTGGCTCGATGTAAATGTCGATCCCGAAAATCCCACAGCCGGAAATGCGACCTATGATTCACGATTGGCACATATTGAATTTTATACCAACAGTGCCACTCAGTTTGCTGCTTGGCGTTCCAGTATGTCTATGGGCGATTGGACACGCTATTATGACGGCGGTACTTATTGGAGCATGTCTTATTGGAGTCCTCAGACCGGTGCCGTTACCACTCCCTACCAATGGTGGTTCTGTGGAGCTGCTGTAAATATTCCATTTTTGATTGACAAGGCTACGGCAGCCGAGGCTTGGCATTATGTGGGTGCAGCTCGCGTAATTCGTGCCTATGGTTTTATGCTTATGACAGACCTTTATGGAGAAATGCCTTACAAGTCGAGTGAGGCTGAAGCCGGTGTTACTCCTACCTATAATGACGGAAAAACAATCTATTTGGGCTGTTTGGCCGATCTTGACACCGCTATCGAGATGTTCCAAAAAGAGCAAGGGTCTGCGACAGCTTCGTTGGCTGTAGGCGATATTTGGAACGGTGGTAGTGTAGACAAGTGGCTTAAATTGGCATACTTACTTAAAGCACGTTACATTAACAAGCTTATTAAAAAGGGTGAAGGCAGTTATCTTGAAGGGAAATACGATGCCGCAGAAATCTTGGCTTGTCTTGACAAGGCTCAGCAAAGCAATGCCGACAATACCGTATTCAATCATATTGATGCCAATAATTCGCATGATGTATTGGGATGGGATGAACCGGTTGATTATTCACCGCTCTTTTCTGTATGTGGCATGAATGCCGGCTATATGCCTACCAAGATGCTTTACGATAATCTGACAAATTTTGCCGGAAGTGGAATAGAAGATCCGCGTGCCGATAAGATTTTACCTTGGGCATATTCGAAGCAATCAAGTAATTCACCCGCAGAGGTGAAGTTCAAAAACGGTTGGCGTCGTTCTATGGGTGTAGATATGATTGGCAATGATAGTCCCAGCCTTACCGGCGGACCGTTGCGCTCGAACTTCTCGGCAGCCAAAGGTTGGTGGATTGACAGTGAATCTTCTACCCGTAAGGGGGACACTATTTATGTAGAGTGTACCAGTCAGTGCAAAGCTTATCAAGGACGTCCTGATTTACTTTATCGTCGCGATGGCACTGATGCCTCTCGCGAATCGGGAACTTTCTATACTCGCGTGTCTTCTCCCACCTATATTGGAACCTATGCCGAAGCTTGTTTCATACGTGCTGAAGTACTCTTTAACCAAGGTAATAAAGGAGCGGCTTTTAATGCTTATAAGAAAGGTATTGCAGCCAGTATCGACGGTATGAACGATAAGTTGAAAGTGTGGTGCCGTGAAGATGCCAATTTGGAAGCATGCCCCTCGTTCTCTCCTATGACGCAAACCGACATTGACAACTATTTGAACAATGGTATCGGCACTGAAGAGAATATTACTTTGGGCAAGATTCTTACTCAAAAGCGTTTGGCATTGCATTTTTCCATGGAAATTTGGAACGATATGCGTCGCTACGATTTTAATCCGGAGCTTTTCTTAGGCTGGGGTATTCCTGCACGCTATGGCGTTGATGCTACTGCCCAAAAGAATATTCCGCAAGGTAAACAGTTCCGTCGTTGGCAGCAATGCAGTCATGAACTCAACTACAATACGGCCAATCTGCAAGCTATCGGTGCCACTGTTCCGGGAGCTGATACTTCAATTGCACTTTGGAATGCTGCCGAGGACGTATGGACTTTACCCGTATGGTGGGACAGTGCCCAAAACTAATTTTTCATTGCATTTTATTTTGTGATACAAATTCATTATCTTTACGCCCAAAATGTGGATTTTAAGATATAGTTAAGATATTGAAGGCTCTAATGGTCTTCATTCATAGATGATGATTGGAACAGCCGGTTCGTGAGAATCGGCTGTTTTTTTGTTTCGTTTGTTTGCATATCAACGGCGGTAATATGTTACTTTTGCCCTAAAACCGAAGATAGGCTGCACCTCAGCATAAAAAATGGACAAGTTCATTTTATTTTGCATTCGGTTTGTACTATCTTTGCGAGAAATAGCTGAGATGGTGTGAACTGTCTTTGCAAAGATTAGTCTATATATGGAACAAAGCAAGAAATTTATCTCTCCGGGGGCATGGTTCTCCATGACTTATCCGGCAGACTGGAATGAATTCGAGGACGGGGAAGGCTCTTTCCTTTTTTATAACCCCAATGAGTGGACCGGTAATTTTCGCATTTCGGCTTTCAAAGGGAATGCTACATATGGCAAGGACTCCGTGAAGCAAGAGTTACGGGAAAACTCCTCTGCCATTCCGGTTAGGATAGGCCGGATGGAATGTGCATATAGTAAGGAGATGTTCGAGGAAGAAGGTGCGTACTATACTTCCCATTTATGGATAACGGGCGCGGATGAAGTTGCCTTTGAATGTTCGTTTACGGTGAAGAAAGGAGAGCCGGTTGCAGAAGCGGAGAAGATTATCGCTTCGCTGGAAACGCGGAAGGATGGAGTGAAGTATCCAGCGGAGATAATTCCGGTGCGCCTTTCGGAAATCTACCAGATTAATGAAGCATACGAGTGGGTGGATACTACTATAAAGGAATTGTTGAAGAAGGATTTCCAGGGAGCCGAGGAAGACATTGCCAAGATGCAGCAGATGATGGAAGAAAGCAACATCGGTCCTAAGAAGAAGGATGCATGGCTGGCTTTTGGCATCGCGCTTTGTGTTATTTTCGCCAATGAAGTGGACGGTATGGAATGGCGTACCTTGGTGGACGGAAACCGGGAAGCGCCCATATTGCTGAACACGTCTACCGGTGAATGGATAGACCCCATGAAGCTGGTTTGGAGCAAAGTAAAGGCAGGAGGTAAAGTGAATCTGCCGGAGATATACAGCTCCTTGTTCTAAGGTCCGGTCATCTCGGTACTGTGATTTTCAACTTTCAATTTTCATTTTTCAACTATTAAAGCATTGGCAGCAGTAAATTCAATTCTTCAGGTGGAAAACTTGACCAAGTCGTTCGGTGACTTGGTACTATTCGAAAATATTTCTTTGGGCTTGTCCGAGGGACAGCGTGTCGGGTTGATAGCCAAGAACGGCAGTGGCAAGACGACATTGCTCAATATCCTTTCCGGCAAGGAAGGGTATGACAATGGCACCATTTCCTTCCGTCGTGATTTGCGTGTGGGTTATCTGGAACAAGACCCGCAATATCCCGAAGAGCTGACCGTGCTCGAAGCGTGCTTCCATCATGGCAACAGTACTGTCGAGTTAATCAAGGAATATGAACGTTGCATGGAAACGGAGGGGCATCCCGGCTTGGACGAAATTCTGGTGCGTATGGACCATGAAAAAGCTTGGGAGTACGAGCAGAAGGCGAAACAGATTCTGTCTCAACTTAAAATACGTGATTTCAGTCAGCACGTAAAACATCTGTCCGGCGGGCAGTTGAAGCGTGTGGCACTTGCCAATACCCTTATCACTGAACCCGATTTGCTGATACTGGACGAGCCTACCAACCACCTCGACCTCGATATGACGGAGTGGCTGGAGGAATATCTCCGCCGCACCAACCTGAGCCTGCTGATGGTGACGCACGACCGTTATTTCCTCGACCGTGTATGCTCCGAAATCGTAGAGATAGACAACCGGCAGATTTATCAGTATAAAGGCAATTACAGTTATTATCTGGAGAAGCGCCAAGAGCGTATCGAGGCCAAGACTGTGGAGATAGAACGTGCCAATAACCTCTACCGCACAGAGCTGGAATGGATGCGCCGCATGCCGCAAGCCCGCGGGCACAAGGCACGCTATCGGGAGGATGCCTTTTACGAGTTGGAGAAGGTGGCAAAGCAGCGTTTCAACAACGACAATGTAAAGCTGGACGTTAAGGCTTCTTATATAGGCAGTAAGATATTCGAGGCAGACCATCTGTACAAATCCTTTGGTGACTTGAAGATTCTGGATGATTTCTCCTACATCTTCTCCCGTTACGAAAAGATGGGTATCGTAGGGAATAACGGTACGGGCAAGTCGACCTTCATCAAGATACTGATGGGGTTGGAGCAGGCAGACAGCGGTACGCTGGACATTGGCGAGACGGTCCGCTTCGGTTACTACTCGCAGGACGGCTTGCAGTTTGACGAGCAGATGAAAGTGATTGATGTAGTGCAGGACATTGCCGAAGTCATAGAACTGGGCAACGGCAAGAAGCTGACGGCATCGCAATTCCTGCAACATTTCCTGTTTACTCCCGAGACACAGCACAGCTATGTCTACAAGCTGAGTGGGGGAGAACGCCGCCGCCTCTATCTGTGTACGGTCCTGATGCGCAATCCCAACTTCCTGGTGCTGGATGAGCCGACCAATGACCTCGATATTGTGACGCTGAATGTGCTGGAAGAGTATTTGCAGAATTTCAAAGGATGCGTGATTGTGGTGAGCCACGACCGTTATTTCATGGACAAAGTGGTAGACCATCTGTTAGTGTTCAACGGACAAGGGGACATCCGCGACTTTCCCGGCAACTATACACAATATCGCGACTGGAAAGATGCGAAAGTCCATCAGGAAAAGGAGAAAGAGAAAGAAGCCGCCAAGGCTCAGGAGGACAAGACGGCGAAGGTGCGTCTGAACGAAAAGCGGCGCATGTCTTTTAAGGAAAAACGCGAGTTTGAACAATTGGAGCAGGAGATAGCTGACCTGGAAACCGAAAAGAATGCAATTGAAGAGGCTTTGTGCAGCGGTACTTTGTCTGTGGACGAACTGACGGAGAAGTCGAAACGTTTGCCGGAATTGTCGGACTTGATTGACGAAAAAACATTGCGCTGGCTGGAGCTGAGTGAGATAGAATCGAACTGAAGTTCGAAATTGAAAATTAAGAATTAAAAATTAGAACTGAGAAAGTGGGAAATCTGACGAATTATCATAGCCATAGCCTTTATTGTGACGGGCGTGCCGGCATGGAGGACTTTGTGCGTTTTGCATTGAGTGAAGGTTTTACATCTTATGGCTTTTCATCGCATGCTCCATTGCCTTTTTCTACGGCATGGACTATGGAGTGGGATATCATGGACGACTATCTATCTGAATTCCATCGTCTGAAGGAGAAGTATGCCGGACGTATCGAACTGTATATCGGTCTGGAGATTGATTATCTGAATGAAGCGAGTAATCCGTCCATCGCCCGTTTCAGGGAGTTGCCGTTGGACTACCGTATTGGTTCTGTACATCTTCTCTACAATGACAAAGGGGAAGTGGTGGATGTAGATGTACCTGCGGATACCTTTAAGACCATTGTAGACGGACATTTCTGCGGTGACTTGGAGCATGTGGTCCGTCTCTATTATGGTAGGTTGACGAGGATGCTCGAGCTGGGTGGTTTTGATATTGTGGGCCATGCCGATAAGATGCACTACAATGCAGCATGCTATCGCCCGGGATTGCTGGACGAGCCTTGGTATGATGAGCTGGTTAGGGCGTATTTCGCAGATATTGCCCGTCGCGGCTATCAGGTAGAGGTCAATACCAAAGCCTATCATGACCTGGGTACTTTTTACCCCAATGAGCGGTATTTCTCCTACCTGCATGATTTGGGTGTACGTGTGCAGGTAAACAGTGATTCACACTATCCGGAACGGATAAGCAACGGACGTCCCGAAGCTTTGTGTGCCTTGAGGAAAGCTGGATATGAATCGGTGATGGAACTACACGGAGGAGAATGGAAAGAGATGCCTATCGTGTTTTGAGTGAATAGGATACAAAAACTCCTGACTTGCCTTTTTGTAAAGGTAGTCAGGAGTTTTTTCTTTCTATTATGAACTATTCTGTTTTCAGTAAAAAGTCGTCAATCGCCTTTTTGTAGGTAGCCTTATCGGCTGCTCCGCGGAAGAGCTGAGGCTCTCCATTCATAGGGATGAATACAAAAAGAGGGATGCTTGTTGCATTGAACAACGCTGCCAGTTCCTTTTCCTTATCCACATTGACTTTGTAGACAACGATTTTATCGGCATACTCTTTGGCCAGTTCCTTCATAATGGGAGCCACCATGCGGCAAGGTCCGCACCAGTCGGCATATAAGTCTATGATGGCAGGCTTGTTTCCCTTGTATTTCCAGTCCTGGGATTTCTCATAGTCGAACACATCCTTGATGAACATGGCTTTGTTCATGACGATAACTTCTCCGTTTGTTTGAGCATAGGCCAGCATGCAGGAAAACACGAGGGCAACCATTGCTATAATCTTCTTCATTTCTTCTTGTTAAGAGTTTTGTTCTATAACGGCTTTCAAATCCTTACCGCTGATGACACCCGAATGGCGCCATACGGCTTCACCTTTCTTAAATACGATAAATGTCGGTACTGCTTGTATACGGTAGCGGGCAGCAAGTTCTTCGTGCTGGTCTACATCTATTTTGGCGATACGGGCAGCATCTCCTATTTCGTTTTTGAGTTCTTCCAGTACCGGATGCATCGCCTTGCACGGGCCACACCAGGTTGCAAAGAAATCAACTAAAACGGGCTTTTCTGATTGTATCAATTCTTCAAACTTTTCCATAATTTTTTCCTTTCTGTTTTTATTTATTTGTAATGATAACAAAATAGGAGGAGGATTTGTTCGCTAAATCATTATTTAATCGTCATCTCTTCAATGAGATGCGAAGCTCCCGCGTATTTGTCGATGATGAACAAGGTGTAGCGGATGTCTACACATGCTGCTCGTTGGGAGGACGGACGGAAGGCAATGTCGCCAGTCAGACCTTCGTAATTGCGGTCAAAGCCGGTACCTATCAGTTCTCCTTTGGCATTGAACACTGGGCTGCCGGAGTTTCCACCGGTATTGTCTGTGTTGACAATGAAGCAGATGGGCATTTCGCCGTTCGGCATGGCATAACGTCCGAAATCCTTTGCCTGATACAGCTGTTTCAGTTTGGTGGGGACTACAAACTCCCAATTGTCGGGATCTTCCTTTTCCATAGCTCCTTTCAGAGTGGTGTAGTAATCATATTTCACACCGTCTGCCGGAGCGTAGGGGAGTACTTGACCGTAGGTCAGGCGCAAGGTGGAGTTGGCATCCGGATAGATGGGCTGACCATTGGCAAGTTTCATGTCCATCATGCCCTTTACCCATACCTTGTGGGCGGCATTGTAGTTTTTATTGGCATCCATCATGGCAATGGAGGTCTGAAGCAGGCCGTCCGTGATGGAATATTTCAGCAAGACCATCCAGTCTGTATTAATCTTGTAGAGGCTGGGCTTGCGGATGAACTTGGCAAAGTTCTCCTTGTTGCCGAAGATGGAATGTTCAAAGCAGGCGTCGATGAAAGCGTCGCTGTTGCCCTTGAAACGCTTGTCTATGATTTGGAAAATACCGATGCGTTGTTCGGCAGGGATATACTTCATGTAGATTTTCAGCATTTCATTGCCAACAATACGTTCCACTTCGGGGAAGGGGACAGAGGCAAAGTAGCGGTCGGCTGCCTTCTGAAGGCTGTCTTTAGCTGCTGCAATCTGTTTTTTGTCCTTGTTCTTCAAGGCAGATACCAGTCCTGCGGTGCTGGGGATACGCATGAAATCGAGTCCCCTCACCAGTGCTTCCTGAATGGCTTGCTGGTGGTAGAGGGCTGGACGGCGTTGCTTTACGATGGCGCGTATCTGGTCGAATGCTTGCTGATAGCTATTGTCGTTCAGCGAGCGTCCGCGTGCCAGGAGTGCCTCTTGCTGTGCACGTTTAGTGTCCAATACTTTCAGACGGACGAGACCTTCGTTCATACCGATGGCATTTTTCCAGTAGTTGGCCGATGAAGCATACTTGGCTGCATACTGGATACGGGTACGTGCATCCTTAGCCATTTCTTCTCCCAACACTCGCAGGCGTACACCGCGAATGGTGTCGCGCATGAAGTTGGTAGTCTGCATGCGTTCTTCCACCTCGTCACTGATCATGTAACGCCAGTTGCGTCCGGGGAATCCCATCACGAAGGTAAAGTCACCTTCCTTCACCCCTTTCAGGTTGATGGCAATGTGTTTTTTTACTTTCAAAGGTACGTTTTCGGCACTGTAATTGGCCGGCTTTCCGTCCTTGTTGGCATAGATACGGAAGATAGAGAAGTCACCGCAGTGGCGGGGCCACATCCAGTTGTCGGTATCAGCTCCGAACTTACCGATGGAAGAGGGAGGAGCACCTACCATGCGCACATCCTTGTAAGATGTCTTGACAAACAGGTAGTATTTGTTGGCTCCATAGAACGGTTTCAGTTCCAAAGTCGTAAATTCGTTGGTACGGATACGTTCCTTTTTGGCAAACTTTTCAGCCACTTTGGCAAAGAAAGAAGGAGAGAGGTAGTTGGTTCCGTCCGGGTCTTTGGACTTCTTCAACTGCTTTTGCACGTATTCCGTTACGTCAAGTATCCGGTCGATAAAGGTCACGTTCAGTCCTTCACACGGAAGTTCCTGTTCACGCGTCATCGCCCAGAAGCCGTCGGTCAGGTAATCATGTTCCACAGAACTGTGCTGCTGGATGTAACCGTATCCACAGTGGTGGTTGGTCAGCACCAGTCCTTCCGGGGAGATAACTTCTCCCGTACATCCGCCTCCGAAATGCACCACGGCATCTTTCAGGCTGATGTTGTCCGGACAGTACACCTGATCAATGCTGATGTCCAGTCCCAAATCCTGCATCACGGCAGCATTCTGCTGTTTCAGGTCAGTCAGCATCCACATTCCCTCATCCGCATGAGCGGTGAGGGAAAGGGTAGCAAATAAGGATAATAATAACTTATGCTTCATTATTCTACAATTGTCATTTCGTCAATCAGGTTCTTGCAGCCTCCCAATTTTTCTACGATGAACAGCACGTAGCGAATATCTACGGCGATACAACGCTGGAGATTATTGTCGAAGTTGATGTCACCGGACAGAGATTCCCAGTTACCGTCGAATGCAGCTCCAATCAGTTCACCGTTTCCGTTCATGACCGGAGAACCTGAGTTACCGCCGGTGATGTCGTTGGTAGTCAGGAAGCAAGTCGGCATTTCTCCGTTAGGCAGGGCGTAGCGTCCGTAGTTCTTTGTAGCATACAACTCTTTCAGCTTGGCCGGTACCACGAATTCCGGATTGTTCGGATCTTCTTTTTCCATTACCCCTTTCAGTGTAGTGTAATATTTGTAGTGTACACCGTCTTTCGGATCGTAAGCCTTTACATTACCGTAAGTCAGACGAATCGTAAAGTTGGCATCCGGAGCTTTCGGAGTCGGTGCATACATTTCGCAAAGACCGCGTACGTAAGTCTTGTGCAGCAGGTTGATGTCACCGTTGGCTTGATCCAGCTTGTCTGCCAGTTCCTTGTATTTCTTGCTCACTGCAGCAGCATATTCAGCCGACAAGTCTTTGTTGATTGCTTCTACAGTAGGATTCTCGATGAAAGCGTTGAAGTTCTTTTCATTGGCGAAGATGCTGTTGTTGTAGAGGGCATCTACGTAAGCATTGTAATCGCCCTTGAATGCATTCTTAACGGTCTGATAGAAATCAGGCAATGCTTCAGCCGGTACTTTTTCTGCATAAAGCGGTAGCAGCACTTTAGCCACTTTGCGGTCTACTTCGTGGTCATAGTCCTTGTTGTGGATGTCAGCGTAGGCTTCTTTCAGGGTAGCGATGGCTTTTTCTACATCTTTTTTCTTGTTCTTCTGCAGGGCAGTAGCCAAGTCCTGAAGTGCTTCCATCTTCGAAGTCAGGGTGAATTCGATACCGCTTCTGAAAGTTTCAGTGAAGTAAGTCAGCTGTGTGCGCAGCGGAGTGACACGCTTCACGTATTCGTCAATCTTTCCTACTACGGCTGCATAGTCAGCATTCTGTTTTTCTTTGGCAAAAGCGGCAAATTTAGCTTCCTGTTCTGCCTTTGTTTCCAGAACCTTGTTGTCCACAATGGCCTTGTTCATACCGATGGAGTTTTTCCAGTAGTTGCTAGAAC
>OHWL01000222.1_pt1 | contig 14960 bp, 10 predicted proteins | sample 1579711 | NCBI WGS metagenome assembly OHWL01 (sample SAMEA3882523, study PRJEB24775) | human gut metagenome | biome: human-associated habitat; feature: intestine environment; material: feces | place: Netherlands | collected 2009/2010 | reverse complement strand
CCAACAAGCAGAAAATCGCTTTCGTGTCACGAAAGCCCTGCTTGCAGAAGAGTGGGTTCTAAAAAAATCGTTCAAAATTTGGAAGAACTTTCGATTGATTTTGTTCGTTTCTTGGAGTAGAATATAAATGAGAAATTTTAACTTGCTGCGAGTGACTTTAGACATCGAAAAAGAGGTTCCGTATGGATTTCATGACGATTAAGCAGGCTTCTGAAAAATGGGGCATCTGCACAAGGAGAGTACAGACATTATGCACGGAAGGGCGAATTGATGGTGCCGAGCGTTTAGGCCATCAGTGGGTCATTCCTATTAACGCCGAAAAGCCGAAGGATGCCAGAATCAAAAGCGGCAGATACATTAAAACAAAATCCGGAAATGGAGAGAACGAAGATGGAAAGAAAACCGTATAGTGCTGGAGCAGTGAAATTTTCGTTCTGGTTCATGGAATTTCGGAAAACCGTGCAGCTTTTGAGCGAGGGTAAGAGCTTTGCAGATATTAAAAAGTTGAATGAAGAGACAAACATCTATGGTGCACCGACAAAACTACGAGCGCAGCAGATTTATTCTACCGTAACAGCCCGTATCAAGACATTAGATGAAAGCTTTTATCCAATCTTTCTGAGCAGTGATCTTGCTACACAAAAATTATTTGTGCTGACTGCGGCTCTTTTGCATGACACGCTATTCTTTGATTTTGTGTATGAAGTAGTGCGGGAAAAAATGATTCTTGGTTCCGATGAGCTGACGGATGCAGATATTCGGATATTTTTCAAAAATAAGCAGGAACAGAGTGAGAAAGTGGCTTCTCTTCAAGACTATACGCTGCGCCGCCTCGGTTCCTGCTATAAAACGCAGCTTTATGAAGCTGGGCTTTTAGAAAGCAACCGGGCAAACAGCACAAGAAAAATACTGAAGCCAATTCTTGATATTGCATTTGAGCATTGGCTTTATGACCATGATCTTGGCATCATGGTAAAAACACTGACGGGGGTAAGATGAAATGGATTTAAGCCAAAGACTGGATGAGATGGAGCTTGCAATCCATAAGCCGTCTTTCCGAAAAGGAACAGGCCGCGCAAATGAGGTCAACTATTGGGTGTTTGATTATCCACCGGAAAAGGAACTGGAAGTTCGGGAGCGTGTAGAGTATCTGAAAAATAAGAACGACCGGGGCGATGATGATTTTGAGCTTGTGGTCTTTGACCTGTATGATATCATCATTGACTTTTTGGAAAAGAAAAACTTTATGGAAAAGTGCTATGACTTTGAAAAAAAGCGAGGAATCGAGCGTATCGTCAAGGCAGTGACCAACTCCATGAAGGTAAATGACGATGACAGCCTGATCGTGCAATATATCAAAGAACATACGCCGGAGAATGCAGTCGTGTTCCTGACCGGTATCGGCAAGTGCTATCCGATTTTGCGCTCCCACAAGGTGCTTAACAACTTGCATCAGGCATTTGTGCGCTGCCCGGTCGTGATGTTCTTTCCGGGAACCTATAATGAGCAGGAGCTGATTCTGTTCAATGAGATTAAAGACGATAACTATTACCGGGCATTCCGACTGGTAAAGTAATGGATGGAGGAAACAGTTATGCAGATCAAGGACATGTTCCGAAAGAAAATTGACCGTGAGATACAGGGTGTTATCATTGTCGGTCAGGGTGAAGAAACAAATGTAGCGCAGGAGCTGGAAGAGTACGTTGTGACCCGTGAGCTTCAGCGTCATTTTGCGGATTTCTTTGCAGCATATAAAAAAGGTATTCAGGGAACTACACCGAAAATGGGTGTCTGGATTTCCGGCTTCTTTGGAAGTGGTAAATCTCATTTCCTGAAAATCTTGTCCTATCTGCTTCAGAATAAACAGGTCGGAGACAAACATGCCATCGACTACTTCATTGAGGATCAGAAGATTACCAATCAGATGGTGCTGGCAGATATGCAGCTGGCAGCAAACACCCCATCGGACGTAATTCTTTTCAACATTGATTCCAAAAGCGATTCTAATGGCAAGGAAAATAAAGATGCCATTGTGAACGTATTCCTGAAGGTTTTCAATGAGATGCAGGGCTTCTGCGGTTCCATGCCGCACCTTGCTGACCTGGAGCGCAGGCTTTCCGAGGAAGGTCGTTTTGAAGAGTTTAAGGAAAAGTTTGAAGAAGAGTATGGCGATCCGTGGGAAAGCTCTCGTCAGGACTTCGATTTCATTCAGGATTCCGTTGTCGATGTTCTTTCTGACATGGATTTCATGAGCGAATCAGCTGCCCGTAACTGGTGCGAGAAAGCAACCGAGAGCTACCAGATCAGCATTGAGGATTTCGCCAAGCGTGTAAAGTCTTATATTGAGAAAAAAGGTAACAACCACCATGTGGTTTTCCTTGTGGATGAGATTGGCCAGTACATTGGTGATGATTCCAAGCTGATGCTGAACCTTCAGACAGTGACGGAAGAACTGGGCAAGGAGTGTATGGGTAAGGCTTGGGTAATCGTAACGAGCCAGCAGGATATCGACTCCATTACCAAGGTGAAGGGTAACGACTTCTCCAAGATTCAGGGACGTTTCGATACACGCCTTTCTCTGTCCTCTGCCAATGTGGACGCTGTTATCAAAAAGCGTATTCTGGATAAGACAGAGACCGCAGCCCAGAGCCTGCGTCTGCTCTATGACCAGAAAGCAACCATCATAAAAAATCTGATTGTCTTCAACGACGGTGTGGAGAAAAAACTGTACGCCAACGCAGAAGATTTTGCTGAGGTTTATCCTTTTGTTCCATACCAGTTTAATTTGCTTGCCAGCGTGCTGACCAGTATCCGTACCCACGGTGCATCCGGCAAGCACCTGTCCGAAGGTGAACGTTCCATGCTGGCTCTGTTCAAAGAGTCTGCCATGCAGCTGATGGACGATGAGATGGGGGCAATCGTGCCGTTCTATCGGTTCTATGATGCATTGGAGAACTTCCTCGACCACAGCCACAGCAGCGTGATCATCCGCGCTTATGATAACAGCTACATCAACCCGGAAAAGAAGGAAAAAGATGTCTTTGCCATCAATGTGTTGAAGACCCTTTTCCTGATTAAATATGTTCTGGAGATCGAAGCCAACGTGGACAACATCGTCAGCCTGATGATTACCAGCATTGACGATGATCGTATTTCTTTGAAGGCACAGGTGGAGGATGCACTGAAAGTGCTGATGCGCCAGATGCTGATCCAGAAGAATGGCTCCATCTATGTATTCCTGACCGATGAGGAACAGGAAATTAACAACGAAATCGAAAAAGAAAATGTGGAGATGCCGGAGGTCATCACGAAGATTGCGGAGATGATCTATGAGGACATTTTCTCCAGCAAGAAGTATCAGTATCCAAGCTTTGGTGGACGGTATGCGTTCTCCTTCAATCAGACAGTGGATGACCGCCCCTATAAGGCAAACCAGAATTACGATATCGGCCTCCGTGTGTTGACCCCGTGGTATGAGGGTGGCACCGATGATGGTACGCTGCGCCTACTCTCTGGCCAGGGCAAGGAAGTCCTTGTGGTTCTGCCGAATGATGATGCGTTCCTGACGGAAATGCGGGCATACTTAAAAATTGAGCGGTTCCTGCGCAAGAATACTTCTGTGCAGCTTGCCAAGTATGAGACCATTAAGGAAGCAAAGCGCGTGGAGATGCGGGAACGCAACGGTAACGCCAAGCTTTACCTGACGGAAGCTCTGAAAGAGGCTACCATCTATGTCAATGGTGATGTGCTACACACCTCTGGCAAGGAAGTGACCAGCCGCATCAACGAGGCTATCGGCCGACTGGTGCAGACGGTTTACCACAAGCTGTCCTACATCGACGCAGCGATGGGCGAAGCAGATATCCGGAAGATGTTCAAGTCCAGCAATCAGCTGTCGCTGGCACTGGGAGATACCGGAGAATCCAATGTTCACGCACTGGATGATGTGCTGCAATTCGTGGCAGGTAACTCTCGGATGCACATGAAAACTTCTATGAAAACCATCAAGGATCGCTTTATGAAAGCACCCTATGGCTTTGTGGAAGATGACATCCATTGGCTGGTGGCACGTCTCTTTAAGCGTGGAGACCTGTCCTTTACGGTCAACGGTGAGAGCGTCAATCTGAACAACCGTTCCGAAGAGGAAATCATCGGCTATATCACGAAGAAGCAGTTCGTGGATAAGCTGCTGACGGAAGTGCGCGTCCGTGTGCCGGAAAACCAGAAAAAGGCCGTCCGCACCGTGATGAAAGAGCTGTTCAAGGTGGCACCGCCTGCCGATGACGAAGATACCATCATGAAGAACTTCCAGCATTACTGCGAGAATCGAATCACCGAGATCGATCGACTGGAACCAAAGTATGAGAATTATGCCTACCCTGGAAAAGAACTTCTGGAAAAGGGAAAGAAGCGGCTTTCCGCACTGGTACAGATTCAGGCACCGCTGGAATTCTTTAAGACCGTATTTGACGAGCAGGACGATCTGATGGATTTTGGCGAGGACTATGAGCCTATCCGTGATTTCTTTGGCAGTGAGCAGCTGACCATCTTCACTCGTGCGCTGGATATGCTGAATATCTACGAGGACAGCAAGACCTACATCGTGGATGCAGAACTGGAAGACGTGGTGGCCAAGATGCGCACCATCGTCCGGATGCCGAAGCCCTACAAGGAGATTCCGAAGCTGCCGGAGCTGCGCGAGAAGTTTATGAACTGCTATATGCGCATTCTGGAAGAGCAGGCAGAGCCGGTCAAGGATTCCATCAATCAGGATCGGAATCGTGTCTTTGAAGTGCTGAACACCAAGCCCTATAAGGATGCGAAGTTTAACCGTTATCTGGAACTGTTTAAGGAGATCATGGACGGTGCGGAGCACTGCAACAATGTCTCCACTCTGCGTAGCTATGCAGATAAGGCGGAAGCACTGAAGCTGCGCCTGCTCAACGAGATGAACGCAGAGGATATCCGTCTTGTGCAGGAAGCTGCGGCAAAGGCCGAGGCAGAGCGCAAGCGTCAGGAAGAAGAGGCGAAAAAACGCGGCGAGACCGTGAAACCGGCAGAAAAGGTCGCAGAACCGCAGCCGGTATATAAGGTGCGCACCACGAAGAATGTTTCCATCAAGACGGTTGCCAAGACTGCATCGTGGCGGCTGGAGAGCAAGGATGATGTTGATAAGTACCTTGCCGCATTGCGTGAAAACCTGCTGAAAGAGATGGACGAAGATACAATCGTCAACATTGAACTATAAATGACAGGAGGATTGGCTCCATGAACAAGACAGCCATAAAGAATTTTGCGATCTGGGCGCGGAACAAGCTGATTGCAGATGTTAGCTATGATGCCCGCCTGATCGGTATTACGGAGGACGGCATTGCCAAGCCGTTGCCGCAGAGCTTCGGCGGCACTCAGTTCTTCGATATCGGCACTGCAGAACCGTATTCGATTTCCGGCGAGGCCGTGCGGCAGCGTGACAAGCTGATAGAGGTTATTCAGCAGAAGGAAAAGGATACCGATTATAAAACCGCATATCAGTATGTAATCGAGGAGGTTGCCTATACATGGTTTAACCGCCTGATCGCAATCCGTTTCATGGAGGTCAACGACTATCTGTCTTCCCATATCCGGGTTCTCTCTTCCGAGAGTGGAAAGCTGGAGCCGGATCTGGTTACAACACCGTTTGACGCAGAGCTGCCCTTCACTGCGGAGGAAGAGGCTCAGATTTTCCAGTTGAAGCAGGACAACAAGCTGGACGAGGTATTCCGCATCCTGTTCCTGAAACAGTGCAATGCCCTGAACGAGATTCTGCCTGCTCTGTTTGAAAAGACAAAGAACTATACCGAGCTGCTGCTCAGTCTGTCCGTCATTGACCAGGACGGTGTGATTTATCATCTGATTCACGATATTCCGGAGGATGACTTCAACATCGAGCGTGGTGGTCAGGTGGAGATCATCGGCTGGTTGTACCAGTATTACAATACCGAGCCGAAGGCCGCTGCCTTTGCAAAGAACGGAAAGATTACCAAAGAGGAAATCCCTGCCGTGACCCAGCTGTTTACCCCGGACTGGATCGTCCGCTACATGGTGGAGAACAGCCTTGGCCGTCTGTGGGTGGAAGGACACCCGGAATGTGGCCTGAAAGAAAACTGGAAATACTATCTGGAAGAAGCACAGCAGGAGCCAGAGGTGCAGGCAAAACTGGCGGAAATTCGTAAAGAGTACGCTGCTCTGAATCCGGAAGACATCAAGCTCATCGACCCCTGCATGGGTTCTGGTCATATCCTCGTATATGCCTTTGATGTGCTGATGCAGATTTACGAGAGTGCCGGTTACAGCCAGCGTGATGCTGCAAAGAGCATTCTGGAACATAACATTTACGGTTTGGACATTGATGACCGTGCCTATCAGTTGGCGTATTTTGCCGTGATGATGAAAGCACGGCAGTACAACCGCCGTATCTTAAACGGTGAAAACAGCTGCCATGTCTATGCCATTCAGGAGAGCAACAGCATCAACCGTGCGCACCTGAAGTATTTTGGTGCGGGGCTGGACGATATCGAGAAAAACGCCGCCAAGATGCAAATGGAAGGTTTACTGGACACCCTGACCGATGCCAAGGAGTACGGCTCTATCCTGAATGTGGAGAGCTACAACTGGGATTTACTGCGCCGGTTTGTGGCAGCGGAAGACACCGACGGTCAGATTAGCATGGACAGCGTGGGTGTGGAAGATACCGCCGAGCAGCTGAATCGGCTTATTGACATTGGCGAGACGATGGCACGGAAGTATTGGGTGACTGTTACGAATCCGCCGTATATGTCCATTAGCAATGGAGATTCAATGCTTAATGAATATGTGCGTAAATATTATAATGACAACAAAGCAGATTTATTTGCTGTTTTCATCGAGCGTTGTACTAACATGACTCAGATAAATGGTTATCAGGCTATGATTACGCAACACCAGTGGATGTTTCTAAGTAGTTTTGAATGCCTGAGAAAGATCATTAAAGATATAGAAATTACAAATTTAGTTCACTTGGGTGCAAGGGCATTTGAAGAAATTGGAGGTGAAGTAGTACAAACAGCAACTTTTGTATTTAGAAATGCAAAAATTGATAATTATAGAGGAACATATTGTCGTTTGCTTGATGCATCTTCGCAAACAGCAAAAGAAGAAATGTTTTTATCAGGTAAAGCACGATATGTAGCAATGCAGAAAGATTATGAAAATATTCCAGGTAACCCAATAGCTTACTGGATTTCGGATAAACAAAAAGAGGCATTTGGTAAGAAAAAGTTGAGTACTTATGCTAAGTGCTGCAAGGGGTTGGACACTGGAAACAACGAACTGTTTTTAAGACTGTGGCAAGAAGTTGATATTCACAAAACAACCGTTTTGAACAATTGCGGTTTTTGGGTTCCCTATAATAAAGGAGGCTCTTTCAGAAAATGGTATGGCAATAATTTCTATCTTGTAAATTGGTCAAATGATGGTGAAACTCTATCAAATTTCAAAGGATCGAATATTAGAAATCGCTCGTATCATTTCAAAGAAGGAATTACCTGGTCAACTACTTCTGGCAGTGCCTTTGCGGGAAGAAAATCACCGACTGGATATCTTTTTGATTCAAAGGGATGTATGGCTTTTTCCTATGGAGGCATTTCCCTGGAAAAACTTTTGGCTCAAATGAATGCAGTGACTTTTAATTCCTTTTTAGATATTATTACACCTACTCTTGACTTTAATCCGGGGCCGGTTGGCAATGTCCCTATTGAAGAGGTAAATAACAACGTAAGTGAAGAGCTTGTGATTGAAAATATTAGCGCCTCAAAAGATGATTGGGATTCTTTTGAAAATTCTTGGGACTTTAAGAAACATCCATTGCTCCGCAATATCTCCACAATTTCCGAAGCCTTTGCCCAGTGGCAGGCGGAATGCGATGACCGTTTTAACAAGCTGAAAGCCAACGAAGAAGAGCTGAACCACATTTTTATTGACATCTACGGCTTGCAGGATGAGTTGACACCGGAAGTGGAGGATAAAGATGTGACCGTGCGCAAGGCGGATTTGCAGCGAGACATCAAGAGCCTGCTGAGCTATGCGGTGGGCTGTATGTTTGGCCGTTACTCGCTGGATGTGGAAGGACTGGCCTATGCAGGCGGCGAGTGGGATAGCAGCAAATACCAGAGCTATATTCCGGATGCTGACAATGTTATCCCCATCACCGATGAAGAATATCTGGACGATGATATTGTATCGCGCCTGTGTGCATGGCTGAAAGCAGTGTACGGTGCTGATACGCTGGAAGCAAACCTTGATTATATCGCAAAAGCCCTCGGCAATAAGGGCAGCACCAGCCGGGAGATTATCCGTAACTACTTCCTGAACGATTTCTTCAAGGATCACTGCCAGACTTACTCTGTCACTGGTTCCGGCAAGCGTCCGATCTACTGGTTGTTTGACAGCGGCAAGCAGAACGGCTTCAAGGCACTGGTTTATCTGCACCGCTACACGCCGGATACCATCGGCAACCTGCGTATCGACTACCTGCACAAGATGCAGCGCGTATATGAATCCGAGATCAACCGGATGCAGGATATGATGGATCACAGCGAGAATGCCCGTGAGGTGGCAGCAGCCTCCAAACGCAAGGATAAACTCGCCAAGCAGCTGAAGGAATGCCGGGAGTATGATGAGAAGATCAGCCATCTGGCACTTTCCCGTATCGAGCTTGACCTCGATGACGGCGTAAAGGTCAACTACCGTAAGCTCCAGACCGCGCAGGACGGCAAGTTCTATGAGGTGCTGGCGGACAGCAAGAACATCATGGTGAAAGAAAAGAAATAAGAAAAAATGACCGGAGGGAGTGGGAAAATGCAAAATCACTGGACAAAGGATGATGTCGCGGCGGCATGGCAGCGTTTTGAACGTACATATGCCCATGATCCGGTGGCATACCGCTTCCTCTGCGGTCATTGTATTCAAGATGAAACCGATGAAGATGCGTTGGATTACAATATCATTGGTGTCTGGCTTGTCTGTCATAGAAAATATCGTGACTGGTCAACCGAGAAATCCTATGATCTGGCATGGATACTGGAATTTATGCAGGCGTATCACATGACGATTCCACGGTACATCAAAAGAACAAAGTTCTACCGGAAAAAGATGAAGCTATTGCTGAGTTCTCTTGTAAGAGATAAAGACCAATCACAGGAAAAAGGACAATGATATGGCAGAATTGAACCTGAAACAAATTATAGACCGCCTGAATGCGGAATTTACCGGGGAGACCCGGAAACTGGTTTTCTGGTACGATGACAAGGCAGAATTTGCTGAGGATATGGAGACGGTGGAGCTTCAGAATGCGAAGATCTACCATCTCCAGCCGGATAACCAGTTCTATACAAAGTATTTTCTGGAGCGTGTGGATAAGACCACAAATTATCTGATCTATGCACCGTTTCCCAAGCCGGATGTAAGGGACAACCATCTGGAAGACACAATGCTGTATTCCAGACGGTTCTTTGCTGACCGAGCCTCCTTGCTGTCGGTTGACCTGGGTATTGAGGAAAAGTACAAGCCGGTTATTGAGAAGCACATCAAGTTTTTCGCCAACAAAGAGCGCACTCAGCGGTTCTATGATTTGGAAATCGAAAACTTCAATGAAGAAAATATCCTTGTCGGTCTGCTGAGTGCAGTCTGCAAGGCGCGTACCTGCTCTTTTGAGGAAGTCGTGCGCATCGTGTTGACGGATGGCGAGCTGGTGGACAATGCTTTCTTGCAGGAGTTTGAAAAATACGACCTGCTGTCTGCATTCTGGCAGCTCTGTGAGCAGCATTTCGGATACACCGATACAAAACCGAGTTTGGAACGGCTGCTGGTAACATTGTTCGTTACTTATACTGGGCGATATGTGCAGGCAGAGCTTCCGGCAGCATGGAAGAGCTTTGTCTCCTACAAGTCCGGCAATATCATCGCATTTCTCGATAGCCTGATGAACAGCGTCCTGTACCGGGACAAATACGACGCTCTGTCGGCGCACGTTGCCAAAGGGCTGAATGTTCTTTCGGCATTTGCAGGAATGCGAGTGGACGATTTGGTGGAGTGCGACACTTTCCTTGCCGTGGATCAGGTGCTGGTAAAGTGGCTCATTGGCAGACTTGTTTCGGAAGATATCGGTGCAATCGTAAACGGATTTACCATTCCGGAACTCTGTGAAAAACGGGCTAAAATGCACTTTGGTAGAAAGACCGGGAAGACCTATCAGATGCTTTCCAGCGCGTATAGCATGGTGAAGGAAGCGGATTACCATGCCGCAGATGGCTTAAAGCCAATCATCGACCGATATCTTGCTGCGGATTACAATATGGATCAGCAGTATCGGAAATTCTACTATTATTACGACCAGCTGGAGAGCACGGAAAGTTTTGAACCGCTTCGGGAGCTGGTGGAAAATATCTACACGAACGAATATCTGGCTTGTCTGCTCCCTGCCTGGAATGCTGGAATTCAGCAGGATGCCACATTTTCGGCAATTCCGTTGCAGCGGGAGTTTTACAATGCCAACCTGCGCTATACCAAAGAACGCACCGTGGTCATCATTTCGGATGCCATGCGTTACGAGGTAGGACAGGAGTTGTTTGCCAGAATGCAGGATGACCCGAAATGCACGGCAAAACTTTCTGTACAGTTGAGTGTTCTTCCGTCTTATACGAGGCTCGGTATGGCAGCACTTTTACCGCATAAAACACTGGAGATGACGGATGACTTTCAGGTACTGGCAGATGGTATCCTTTGCGATAATCTGGCAGGTCGGCAGCAGGTGCTGCAAAGCTATAACCCGGATAGTGTCTGTGTACAGTTCGATGATATCAAAAATCTGAAAGTGGCAGAGCTGCGAGATGTGCTGACAAAACGTCAGATCATCTATGTATACCATAATCAGATCGACGCGCGTGGAGACAAGGCAAATACCGAGGATGAGGTGTTTAATGCGTGTGAGGAAGCCGTTCAGGAAATTGTGGATTTGATTCATCGAATCTCCGTCAGCGGCAACACCTATCATTTTATCGTCACTGCCGATCATGGCTTTATTTACAAGCGTGATAAGCTGACAGAAAGTGACAAGATTTCTGGGAAAAGCGCAGAAAAAGCATATGTTAATCGCAGATTTATTGTGTCCAAGGCGGCACTGGAAGATGACGGCATCGACCATATGAGCATGGGACTCGTTCTGGGGAATGAGGACAGCAAGGTGGTGTCTTATCCTGTCAGCAGCAATGTCTTTAAGGTGGCCGGAGGCGGTGCTAACTATGTGCATGGCGGTTCCTCACCGCAGGAAATGCTGGTGCCGGTGCTGGAGTTTAAGATGGAACGCGGCCACATGGAAACAAAGAATGCAGAGATTGCTCTGGTCAGCATCGTCCATAAGATTACGAACCTGATCACTTCCATGGACTTTATCCAGTCGGATGCAGTCAGTGATACTGTAAAAGCGGCAAAATACCGCATTTTCTTCCTCTCGGAAGATAATGAGAAAATCTCGAACGAAAACAGCTATGTGGCGGACAGTCGCGAGGAAAATGCACAGAAGCGTATCTTCCGGATGCGTTTCACATTCAAGAATAAGAAATACGACAAGGACAAGCAGTATTACCTTGTGGTTTATGACGAAGAAAGCGGTCTGGAGCAGTGGAGGCAGCCTGTCATCATGGACATTGCCTTTGCAGATGACTTTGGATTCGGATTCTGATACAGAGGAGGCAGGAATTCCGTATGGAAATGATGGATATGGCGGCAGATGATACCCGTGAAGAACTGCGCCGGAAGCTGCGCAGCAACTTTGACGGTCGGATCGTCCGCAAAGACCTGACAAAGAAAATAAAAGAAGGAGCAAATGTTCCGGTCTATGTGCTGGAGTTCCTGCTGGGTCAGTATTGTAGTTCAGACGATGAGACAATCATTGAGCAGGGCGTTCAGAATGTGAAACGCATTCTGGCAGACAATTTTGTCCGCCCGGATGAGGCTCAGAAAATTCTCTCCCAGCTGCGCAAGAACGGGAGTCATACCATTATTGATATGGTGACCGTGCATCTGGACATCAAAAAGGATTGCTTTTTTGCAGAGTTCTCTAACCTTGGTCTCACCAATGTGCCGATTACGGATGATTATCCGGAAAAATATGACCGGTTGCTTTGCGGCGGTATCTGGTGCATCGTGCAGCTGGAATATGAGTCTGAGGGAGACAGCAGCTTTGGAATCACGGATATAGATGGACAGCCGATTTCCTCTAAACAGAAAAAGCAGAAGGACATCTCTCCCATCAGCATCCATAAGCTGACTCCGATTCAGATGCCCCATATCGACATTGAAGAAGTTCGAGAGGGACGCAAGGCATTCACACAGGAAGAGTGGATGGATGTTATGCTGCGTTCCTGCGGATATGAGCCGGAACAGTTGAACAATCGGGAAAAGTGGCTGCTGCTTGCGCGTATGTTACCGCTGGTGGAGAACAACTTCAATCTCTGTGAGTTGGGGCCGCGCAGCACAGGCAAGTCCCATATCTATAAAGAAATCAGCCCGAACAGTATCCTGGTATCCGGTGGTCAGACGACCGTTGCAAATCTGTTTTACAATATGGGGCGCAAAACCGTAGGTTTGGTAGGCCTATGGGACTGCGTTGCCTTTGATGAGGTTGCCGGAATCAAGTTTAAGGACAAAGACGGCATTCAGATTATGAAAGACTATATGGCTTCCGGCTCCTTTGCCCGTGGCAAAGAGGAAAAGGCAGCATCGGCTTCTATGGTCTTTGTAGGAAACATCAATCAGAGCGTGGATGTGTTGCTCAAGACTTCCTCTCTGTTTGACCCGTTCCCGCCGGAGATGGGAACGGACACAGCCTTTCTTGACCGTCTGCATTGCTATATTCCAGGCTGGGAGATTCCGAAGTTCCGTCCGGAGCATTTCACCAACGACTACGGCTTTATCACGGATTACTTGGCAGAGTTTATCCGAGAACTGCGGAAAGAACAGTATGGTGATGCGTTGGATAAGTATTTCCGCCTTGGAAAGAATCTGAACCAGCGCGATACGATTGCTGTCCGCAAGATTGTAGGCGGCTATGTGAAATTGCTTTATCCCGATGGAGAGTTCACGAAGGAACAGATTGAAGAAATTCTTGTATTTGCGCTGGAAATGCGCCGTCGTGTCAAGGAACAGCTGAAAAAGCTGGGTGGAATGGAGTTCTATGATGTGAACTTCAGCTATATCGACCTTGATACCTTTGAAGAAAAATTTGTTTCCGTGCCAGAGCAGGGCGGTGGAAAGCTCATCCCCGATGGCATCTGCAATCCGGGACAGGTATATACCGTAAGTCAGGGCAAGTCCGGTATGATCGGCGTATTCCGCCTTGAGAGCCAGATGCTGCCCGGCAACGGAAAATTTGAGCGCACTGGCCTTGGCAGCGACCGTGATTGCAAGGAATCCACGAATACGGCGTTCAATTTCCTGAAAGCAAACGGAAATCGAATCAGTGGTAGCATCAGCACCACGATGCGGGATTACATCATCAACTATCAGGATTTGCAGGGCATTGGCATGACCGGAAAGCTGGCATTGCCTACATTGATTGCACTATGCAGCATCGCTCTTGGACGGCCTACGGTCAGTACACTTGCCGTGCTGGGAGAAATCAGCATCAGCGGCACGATTCTGAAAGTGGACGAGCTTGCCAATAGTTTGCAGGTGTGCCTCGATAGCGGAGCAAAGAAAGTGCTGCTTCCGATTACCAGTGCAGCAGACCTTGGCACCGTGCCGCCGGAGCTGGTGGGTAGTTTTAATCTGATTTTCTACAGCAGCGCGGAAGATGCGGTGTTTAAGGCGTTGGGGGTAGAGTAATACTAAAGGTACGGAGGAAATGCGCCAATGGAGAAAAGTTCGCTGGATTACCGTGAAAAATTATATTCTCAAATACAAGAAGAATATGGAAAACTTGTATATACCTATACATGTCATTTTAAGATGGCTGATCGGTTGAGTAAGCATCTACGATATGTGCGAGATAACTATTTTAGAAGCTACCATTTGTCAGGAATAGTTATTGACAGCTTCGTTTATCAAGCAATAGGAAATTGGAGATGGCTTTCCTCTGGAGAAAGTTCAACTTCAGCAGCAGGTACATACGAGAAGATTCTTTTAGATTATTATAATCAGCATTTTATGTGGGGAGCGATGCCTCTTAGCGCACCAGGAAGCAATCAACAGGTGTCTACGGATAACAGCAGAGATTGCCAGGGTAAAGTTCTTAGATATATTGCTGGTTAAATACAGCAAGGGATAATGACAATAATTAGTAGGAAGGAGGAATTGTTATGACTGATACTCGAAAGAAGACCTCTATGTCGCAGGTGCTGGCAGATATAAAGCCTTACATAACGAAGAAGTTCATGGCGGCACCGTGTATTAAGGAGCAAGACATTCAGGCTATCTGTCAAATCCTCCTGCCCAGATACAAGAATGTGCAGCTCATGCAAGGACTGACCAACAACAAGCCGGATTTCAGAATTCAGGTAAAAGGTTTGTTCGGGACAGAAGAAAAACGGTTCGAAGTGGTTTGTGGTAATAAGAAAAGTCCAGCAACCAAGAAGAAATCTGACCTGGGCTGGATTGATCGGCTGGAAGAGATTGATGCTGCGCTGGATGATTTCTGATATCAATGCAGTGTGGAGAGTTATCTGAGGCAAAAATTCGTGCAACAGGTCGTTGCACAAACCACACATAAAATAGTTGGGAAGCGATGGAGTGACACGACAAGAATTATTTACATGGATACGTCAGCAGTACGGCACAGAGCCGGAATACCCCTGGCATGACCGGAATGCTGTGCTGCGGCACAACGACAATAATAAATGGTATGGTGTAGTTCTGGAAGTATCGGCTGATAAGTTGGGGCTGTCGGA
>OHWL01000206.1_pt1 | contig 15712 bp, 7 predicted proteins | sample 1579711 | NCBI WGS metagenome assembly OHWL01 (sample SAMEA3882523, study PRJEB24775) | human gut metagenome | biome: human-associated habitat; feature: intestine environment; material: feces | place: Netherlands | collected 2009/2010 | reverse complement strand
AGCTAATCCCTGTAATAATTGAAAATAATATCCATATACAGATTTTTACCAAAAATATTTTTGTTTTCATCAAAACATCTGTATTTCCTGACATAAATTTCTCCCTGTAATGTATTGCAAACCTTTCACTCTTTAAAATAAACGCCATTAAAAAGGAAATAACACCATACTGCTATGTTTCCAAAATTGACAGACGCATTCCCAAACACACAAAATACTGTAAAAATAATATTAACACATAGTACAAATATATACGGATTTTTTTTGCCAAAAAATCTTCTACATTTTTTTAATGATATACAAAACCCATAAATTTGATATAATACAAATGGAATTACTGCAAAAATACCGTAATGATACATCAAATCCAGATATCCATTATATGCCTGAACGGGCTCTCTGTTTCTATATATCTGCGTTGCATTTCCATATAACCCCATCATTCTTGCATAATTTTTCCAACTTCCCATAACATTGATAGTGTCTTTCGATGTCACATTTTCCAATGTTATTGGAAACATCTGCTGATAAAGCTGCAATTCATCCTCTGGTAGTACACTGACCAATTGTTCATCCTCAAACACAACCGTTGTCTGCAAAATATCTGGCAAATATTTGACCGAAATATGTATAACTACCACACATAAAAATGAAAATACAATTGCCGTCAGTATTTGCTTCCACCGATATCTAAAACTAACCCTTTTCTTCACCCATATATAAACGCACCCATATAAATATGTTATGGCTACAAGAATCAATGCAATTTTTGCCACTACTCCGCCTGATCTAAGTACAAAATATAGTGCTGACGCTGCCCCCATCCCATAACCTATCCACTGAAGATATGACGCATCATTATCAATTAACCCATATATCTTCCATACAAACAGGGCAAATATTAACAGGGCATACATCGCAAAATCCTCTGGACGTCTGCAAATTCCATTATAATAAACTGTTATAATCTTAGGTCTAAAAAAGACACAAAACAATACAACCAGAACATAATCTATTTCTAATGCCCTTAAAAACAGACATATCACCGCATCCGCTTTAAATCGCTGATTATACGCAAAAATAAAAAAGCCTGCTGAAAATATCATCACATAAGAAAAAAACTTTTCCCCATCCTCTTTAAAGACATCTGATAATGCCATCATGATCCATAATCCGTACCATGATTTCAGGACTGATGACATAACTCCTGTATTTTTCCATTCTTTTTTCCACAACAAACATCCACAGGCAAATAAAATAACAGCACATCCCAATGAAAAATAACGATAGCTTTCCCCTTTTGTCCATCCCATTATTTCAAAAAACAAAATCCATGCAAAAAAAACACATAACAAAATTTCAACTGTCACTTTTCTGTCTATTTTTCTGCACTTCTGAATTGCCTTTTTTCCAACAATATTCCCCTGCAGCACATAAAGACTCTGCAATATATATAAGAGTCCAGTATTTTTCTCCAAAGCATAATTTTCTGTATTAACATATTTTTTTCTAACAGAATATCCCATGAATATCACACATCCACAAATAAGTAGACTCATTCCCATACATTCATAAAACTTCTGCCACGAAAATCCAGCCTTTTCACTTCGTATCTCCATTGAATCCATAGAAAAAAAAATACCTTTCGCATCACGAATACGTATGCCTATGCGATATATCTCTATAGTTTCATCAAGCTCTATCTCATTTTCTCCATTGTAAATTACAATGGGCTGTTCTTTTAATATATTTTTTTCTTTATCGTAATATTCTAATATTGCGTGTACTTCTGACACTGAACAATTGCTAATTGTCAAATATAAATATTTCCATGTCCTGACATAGCGATCTACACGATATTTATTAACCGCATTATTCTTGACAATATAATATCCATTTTCTTCTTCATGATATTCCCATCCTTTTGCATTTTTTATCATATCGGTTTCTGGAAAATCATATATTGCTTCTGATCCAAGAAAATACGTCAGACTTTTAAATCCTCCCAAATACATCAAGGTAAACATCAGACATATTGTACATCCAAGCAGCGCAACAAACAGGCTTTTTTCATTTTTGTAGTTTTTCATTTTCTATCCCTCAAGTTATTCCTTCAATCTGTACCTTTTCCCCTCAAATGCAATTCCAAAATAATGCCGTTATTTTCAAGCAAAATCTGTAACGCCTGTATTCCGCTTGCTGCTATTCTTTCCATGATTTCTCCAATATAACGGATAACTAAAAATATCCTTTTGATTCTTTGCTATCCTCTGACTTAGTATATCGGATTTCCATCCAAATTACAATATTTATTCCTCCCCGCACATTTTACATTCCATTCCCCATCTTTGACAGTTGAAAAGCAAAAAAACGGTCGTAAAGCCAGTAAAATCAAGGCTTACAGCCGTTTTTTGTTTCGCAGTGATATGTGTTATTGTGCTATATTTTTTACACTATGGTAAATCTATTTCTTTTGTTTGCTTGATGATGCTTCGCATCGTAGATTTTTTGATAAATTCATAGTCTGTCCGAAAACCAAAAGTTTTGTGTAAAGAGTTCGTTATTTCAGTTCGGGTGTAGGATGGAACATAGCCATTAGCGGTATTTAACAGTGTCATTTTCATGGATCGCAGAGTCCCTATGATCTGCTCTGTTGTATAGCTGTTTCCTATTTTCTTTTCTAACAGACGGTAGAGAAGAAGGCTGATGTAACAGGTCATGAAATGTGCCTTGATCCGGTCATCTCTTCTGACATAAACAGGTCTGGCTTCGAATTCTGTTTTCATGATTCTGAAGTTTTCTTCAATTTCCCAGCGCTGCTTGTTAATCTTTATGATTTCCTCGATATTTCCCTCCAGATTTGTCATAACCGCGTAGAAACCATCGTAAAGTTCTTCCTTGGCTATCTGTTCCTCGTCAATCTCATATACTTTCTTTTCTGCAATCTCACCATCGTTTGTTACGGCAGTATTTTTCACAAAACGCATTGGATCATTTTGATTTTTGCCCTTTTGTTTTTTGCAAGGAGAGTTGATAATCATCTCTGCACGCTCGATTTGACGTGACCGGATTTTTTGCTGATAAGCTTTATATTTCGGAGAGTATGTAACGATTAGTGTCTCATCCATATTTCCTGTGACAATAGGAACTTCTTTGTAGTAAATGGAGTTAAAAACTTCATCATCAGTTTCGTCCAAAGTCCTGATATCTATAAAATCTGTCGAACCAGCTTTTCTGAACTGTGTTGGATTCAGGGCAATATCACGGTCTTCCTGCTTCATTTTTTTAAGGGAATGCGTGATGACATAAGCCCGATTCCCGATGCTGTTAAACGCTCGGTTATTTGCACTTCCGAGACCGGCATCCGAACAGAAAATAAATTCACTACAGTTAAAATCTTTTATGATTTTCTTCTCCAGAGGCTTAAGCGTTGTCTGCTCGTTTTGGTTACCTGGAAAAACATCAAATGCAAGTGGAATGCCATCAGCATCCATAAACAGCCCCATACCAACAATCGGATTTGGACGGTTCTCCTTGCCTTTTCCATAGTGCTTCAAACCGCTTTCTTCCTCAATCTCAAAGTAATAATTCGTACAGTCATAGTAAAGTATCTTCTGATTTCTTGGATGGATGAAGTTTGAATTTTTGTATAGTTCACTTTGGATAAAATCCGACTCTTCCGCGATTACAGATAAAGCTCTGTAAACATCCTGAATCTCATACTTTGGTGGTTCAAGAATCGTTTTGCAAAAATTATAACTGCTGAGCTTGCTTGAAGGAGAGAGAACACTTGCGTAAACGAGATCAGTCAGAATCGCATGAAGATCATACTTAAATTTATGGCGCCCTTTAATCACACGGCAGATGTTATCAAGGCGTAGCTCCGTACATAATTGTTGAAGAAATAGATAACCGGCATGAAAAGAACGTGTCTCGTTCATAGGAATGCAGGCAGCTTGAGAGAATTCAACCGTTACTTTCCCCGTACGCTCATTGTAGAGATCTGTTTCTTTGGCAGCTTCGCTTTTCGCCCAAGCCATAAGTTTTTCATTATCACCATCAAACTGTTCCAACAAGGTGTTATATTTTCCAAGCTTCTTATAAATGCGAGATGATGACTTTCCATCCTTTTTTCGGAATGATTGATAAATGTAAACGTCTTTATTATTTTTACTACCTGTAACTGCAATATACATAACACAAACCCCTTTTCTTTTAAGTATACCACACTATTGCAAACAAGTACATATCAAAACGAAAAATTTGACATAAAAACGCAGGTTTTATGCGACCTGCGATAACTTTTTTTAATATTCAACTGTCAAACTCCCGTGATTATCTTGTCACATAGTACCTCAGGTGGTACACTAGCACTATAATATTATTTATGGAGGTATATTTATGAAAAAGAAATGTTTTTTTAAGACAGTATGCAGTTGTATTCTGGGTACAGCTTTATTACTGTCATCCACTTCATCATCATATGCATCACCGAATATTCAAGATATCGATTCTATTGCGGATACAGTATCTGAAATGTTCAAAAAATCCGAGGAATTGAAAACAACTGAAGTGTCGGAAATGACCGAATCATCAGAAACTACTGAATCATCAGAAACTACTGAATCATCAGAAACTACTGAATCATCAGAAACTATCGAAGAATCAGAGAACAATGATAATTTCGAAATTATCGAATTAACGGAAGATACTGAAATTTCCGAACAATTTGATACTCCCAAAGGAGCTGTTTCCAATGGGTATTATGTTATTAATGTAACCAAAAGTGAAATTTCTTCCACCAGTGCATATGCCGCTATACAATCTGCACTAGATGAAGCTCAGGAAAATGCAACAACAGACTTACCATACAAAGTTTTTGTAGATCCCGGAAAATATTCTCTCACACAAGGACTTCGTATTTACAGCAACACTTATCTTTGCCTGACAGGTGTTACCCTTACTCAAAACAAGGGAAGCAATTACAACATGATAAAAGTAGGCGACAGTAATGATACACATTCAGGTTATTATTACCAAAATATTACCATTGATGGCGGTATCTGGAACGAAAATGGCAATAGCAATACCGCCATCAAGATCTGTCATACACAGAACATTACTCTGATGAATGCCACATTGAAAAATTGTTCCAATTCTCACCTTATGGAGATTGCTGGCAATAACGGTATCACAATTCAAAATTGTAATTTTGCCGATCAGGCATTATCGACAAGTGCCAAACCCTATACCTATGAAGCCATTCAGCTTGATATTTTACTAGAATCTCACTTGTCCGGTTATCTATCTGAAGATCTTCCTTTAAAGAATGTAAAAATTACCGGTTGCTCCTTTAAAAATGTTCCACGTGGTATTGGTAGTCACACTGCAATACTAAACAATCCAGTAGACACGATAGAAATTTCCAACAATACATTTACCAGTCTTAAGAGTCTAGCTATACAGGCAATGAATTACATCAACTGTACTATTACAGGCAATACCATAACTGATACTCCGCAAGGTATCATGATATATTCCGTTCGTGAAAGTGGTACTTTTCTTGCTTCCACAGCAGTAAAAGAAGGACATATTCCATCATCAACCCCGGTTACATATCAAACTCCTGTGAACAATCAAAAAATGGTTATCAGCAATAATACAATTGCAGCTTCAGGTAATGACCCTTATGAAGATTACGAAAATGCCGCTATTTTTGTCAGTGGTTTAAATCTAGGTTCTGCCACTACCGGCTCTGGAGATACAATTCCTGCAGGTAATTATTTTATCAGCGGCATAACCATCTCCGATAATACGATCAATACGGATGGACATGGAATCCGTCTGCAAGACGCCAGGAACTCAACAATAACTGGAAATACAATAACTTATTCTCAGGTTTCAAAGCCTAAAAATACCTTCTATGGCATACAGTTACGCGAATCCTCTACCAATGGAATCATTGACAATAATACAATCAATAAGCCCCTTTCCGGCATACATATATTTGAAAAATCCTCTGCAAAATCCATTTCAGGGAATACAGTAACTACACCAACTAACAATGCTATTATGATAGAAAATGCCAGTGCTACGAATATTTCTTCAAATACGGTTAACAAGCCTGGTATCAACGGAATATTTATTTATAATAATTCTAATGTTGACTTAATCACAGACAACAATATTTCTGCCGGAAATGTCAACATTAACATTGACGGAAGCACAGTCACTGAAATAAGTAAAAATACGCTTTCTTCTGCAAAAACAAACAGTGTATTTTTGCATAACAAATGTACAGTAAATAAACTTTCCAGTAATACCATTAATGCTTCTGGAAAACATGGTGTATTTATCGATTGTGCTACTGCCAAAACCATAAAAGCCAATACGATACAATCACCTGCTATTACTGGTGTACATGTATATAACAACAGCAAAGTTTCTACCATTGCGAATAATCAAATTACCTCACCTGGTATGTATGGCATCTGTGCCGAAAAGAGTACTGCAAGAACTATCTCTGGCAACTCAATCAGCAAACCTGCCAATACAGGTATTTTTATCTTTACCAAAAGCAAAACAGGTACAATATCCGACAATACCATTACCTCTGGAAAAGATAAAGGAATTGCGATCAACTCTGTAAAGTGCAAAATGACGATCAGTGGAAACACAATAAAAAAATGCAAGGCTTACCCTATTTATTGCAACCCTGCCTCTACCTCCTACGCAATTACGTTGAAGAAAAATATCATAACAGGCAATTCAAAAAAAATTGATGGTATCCGTGCTGACTCAGGTAAACTTATTCTTAGCAGCAATACAATCTCTTCCTGTAGTAGGGCGATTATTCTTTCTTCCAAAGTAAAGGGGACTGTTTATCCGAATACTTTCAAAAAGAATACTTATAATAATGTAAAAGTTAATTCCAGTTATGTTAATACATTAACTGTAAAATCACTTTCCGGAAAATCAAAGTCAGCAAAAACAGCTACATTAAATTGGAAAAAACTTTCATCAGCTTCCGGCTATGTTGTTTATCGTTCAGCCTCCAAAAATGGCAGCTATACAAAAATTTCTACGATAAAAAAGAATAAAACCATTACCTATAAAGATTCTAAATTAAAGAGGAAGTCTACTTATTACTATAAAATTGTTCCATACACTACAATAGGAAAAACTACAGTTTATGGACTAGATAGTAAGATTGTATCCATCAAGATCAAATAACCAATTTTTATAATACAACTACACTATCATAACAAAAGCAGATGGCATTTGAATCTTTCAAATAAACCATCTGCTTTTTATAATCAAAACATTTTTTTAATTTTCTTCCAAATTTTATTTTTGAAAGCATCTCGCTGCAATTGCTGCTCTGATTTCGGTGTATCCTCCACATCAGGAAGCTTAATTTCACTAATAATTCCCTGACTTTGTAATTCATCTACATATTTTTTGTACTTTCTCAGGTTTTTTAATGTATCCTTATATTTTTTTTCAAATAATTTTTTATCATCCAGAAGTTTTCTGCTTTTCTTTAACCACTTCTCTAACACTTCTGTTTTCATGTTATTCTGCCACTCTAAACGCTCCAACGGTGTATAGGTAGTCTTCCGCACCTGTTCTAATGGCAGATCACAATTCTCATACTCGGCAACAAAATCCTGTACATCCTGAATCAGCTTTTCGCGTAAAGCAAGATATCCTTTTTTATTTTCTGGCGGATTATTGAAATCATACTCAAAATTACCAGATAAGAAATCTTCATTATCAATACAACGAACCGTATCCATATAACATCCCCAGCGTGTCCCATTTCCTTCCGCATCCTTGAAAGGCTGCAGAGGAGTTTCAAAGTCAGCTTTCGCATAGTAAAGATTATCCGCATACAAGGCCAGCCAACACGTATTCCCATTCAGCCAAAAGCGGGTTACATTGGGCAGTCCCGAATCGTGCAGATGGTTCAGCAACCTCCCTTCATCCGGTTTATAGCAGAACAACCCCTGGTTTTCTACCGATATCCAGATATTATCGTCCTCGTCACTTCCAATCATGGTGACGAAATCCCTGATGATACTGCCGTTATCACTGGCCTCATCGAAAGCGGTAAAGGAATCCAGTACCGGGTCGTAAATAAAGACTCCCCCATCGGTACCAATCCAGATATTGCCCCGGCGGTCCTCGTAGAGCGCGGTTATGAAATTCTTGCCTAAACCGGAGTTCTCTTTCTTGTAAATACGGAAAGACAATCCGTCATACCGGTTCAGACCGTCCTTGGTTCCGAACCACATAAAGCCTTTCCTATCCTGCAAAATCTGATACACGGTGTTCTGCGAAAGACCGTTCCGGATATCCATCGTTCTGAAATAGTAATGAACAGCATCCTGCGCACAGACCGGCAACGCCGCTCCCATGCACAGGCCAAGTAAAAGCTTTATAATCAACTGTCTCATAACAACACTTTTAATGTACAATTTACCATTTACAAAGTACAATTTAACTATGCAGATGACAGCGCAGCCAAATTGTACTTTGTAAATGGTAAATTGTAAATGCCCCTATTTCTTAAGTGAATTGCAGATACGTGTATTTATCTCTTTCACGCGTTTCTCATCCAGCTTTATCACCTTGCGGTCGTAAGTCATCAGACCGTTCACTTCCACCTCCACATCCGTGGTCTGTGTATAGACGGCTGCCGAGAAACCTCTTTTTATCATCTGATACAGCATATCGGCATATTTCACGTACTCATCAGTCACTTCTTTGGAAGAGTTGAACTGAACATATCCCCAATTGCGGTTCGGTTCCCAGATATGGTCTTTCAAGACAAGGCCGATGCCGCCATACTCACCCAAAACCGTGGCACGCTGTGCATCATACAGATACATTTCCGGTTGGGGATAGTTGTGGAGGTCGAGCATGTCACCGCAAGTATAATGGTTACCGCCACTTGCCGGATTCACCAGGCGGGTCGGGTCATACTGTTTCGTCCATTCGGCTATCTCTACCGTCTTGAACTGCCCCCAGGCTTCGTTGAACGGTACCCATGTACCGATACACGGATAAGAGTAGAGACAATCCATTATTTCCTTCCATTCCTTGTGATAATAGGCTTCGGATTCGGCGGAGCGTTTCAGTTCTGTTCCGTCGAAATAGCGGCGGTTCTGCCATTCCGGATTACGGTCACCGCTCGGCATATCCTGCCATACGATGATACCCAAACGGTCACAATGTGTGTACCAACGTGCCGGTTCCACCTTGATATGCTTGCGAATCATATTGAAACCGAAATCTTTCGTCTTCTGTACATCATACAGCAAAGCCTCGTCTGTGGGAGCTGTATACAGTCCGTCGGGCCACCAACCCTGGTCCAGCGGTCCAAACTGGAACAAAGCCTCGTTATTTAGTTCCAGGCGTACGATGCCATCCGCGTCACGACGGGTGGAGTACTTACGCATGGCAGCATAGCTGTCCACCTTATCCACTACCTTGCCTCCGCTTTTCAGAGTCACTTTCAGCGTATAGAGGAAGGGGGAATCCGGACTCCACAACTTGGCATTCCGGGGCATGGACACCTCCACCGGCTCTGCATTGATACTTTTGCCGGTGGCTACCAGTTGATTGCCGTCATACACATTCACTTCCACAAAGTCGGAAGGACATGCACTATTCAATTCAGCCTTCACTGTCAACAGATTACGGTCAATATCGGGAGTGATACGGAGGTTCTTGATATGTTTTCCGGCAACCGGCTCCATCCATACCGTCTGCCAGATACCGCTTACGGGAGTGTACCAGATACCTTCCGGATTGCTGACCTGCTTTCCACGGGGTTGAGGTCCTTTATCCGTTGGGTCCCAAACTTTTACGACCAACTGATTATTGCCTTTGCCAGAAAGGGCGGCAGTAATATCGAAGGAGAACGGAGTAAATCCACCCGTATGGCTGCCTACTTTCACATCATTCACCCATACATCCGTTTTCCAGTCGACAGCACCAAAATGCAACAGCACTTGTTTTCCCTTCCAGGCAGAAGGAATTTCAAAACTGCGCTGGTAGACCAGTTCCTGGTTTTCATTGATTCTTTTTCCAACTCCGGACAAGGAGGATTCGATGGCAAAGGGAACAAGTATCTGCCCTTCGAACTCTGCCGGAAGATGCTCACCTTTATTTATAACGGCATAATTCCACAGTCCGTTCAAGTTCTTCCAGTCACTCCGTTCCATGATGGGACGAGGATATTCGGGCAACACATTCGCGGGATTGATCTGGGATGCCCAGTCCGTTTTGATTTTATCACCTGCCGGCTTCCATTGCGCCGAACTTCCGATTGCAAACAACGTCAAGAATGACGATATGAGGAAAAATCTTCTCATAGTATTATAACTTTTTATTGGTTTCTACGAAAGCAAAGATAAGCCGATTCAGAAAAAAAGAATAGAAATTTCGAACCAATAAATAGTATTTTTGTGGAATATCAAGGTATTACCGTCTCATTTTATCAAAGAAATTCATCAAAGGCACCTTTTTCCGCTTTTCTTGCCACGCCTATGACAAGGTTTTGCCTTCCCATTGGCAAGACTTTGCCACCGCGTTGGCAAAACTTTGCCATAGGCGTGGCAAAAGTTTGCCAAGGCAGTGACAACTTGTTGGCAAAATACCTCCCTGATATACAAGGAGTAGCAAACAATAGACAGCAGGGAACGACTAATATCCCGGATTCTGCTGGTTCTCCAATGCCGGATTGGCATTTATCTCATCCTGCGAAATAGGAAGCACAATCTTCTCGAAAGTACGGTCGATTGTTTTTCCACGGTGACTCACCGGAATATCTTGAAAATCGTCGTTGAATTCGATGGTTCTGCCCATACGCATCATGTCGAAGAAGCGTTGTCCTTCACCAAAAAGCTCCTTGCTGCGCTCGTCCAGAATCATATCATCGGTAATGGTAGCGGCAGTGGCCGGTGCCAGTCCGGGAGAACGCCTGCGGATTTCATTCAGGTAACCGGCGGCGGCATCTGCGCCTGCTTCCTGCTTCGTGGAGTGCAAGGCTGCTTCGGCGGCAATCAGATATATCTCGGAAAGACGGATTATCTTGATATTGACGGCTGTATTGGTTGCCTTGCCGTCACCTGCCAGAGTGGTACTGCCCATATACTTGTAGCAGGCTCCCTTGCGTTCAATCTCATTGTCCACCCAGTATTCATCGTTGTCCATGATTCCCCAACGCACATCCGTCTCGTCTTCACCCAGACGGTTCAAGAAATAATCGCTGGCAAGATACCAGCCCATGGCATTCTTCAACTGTCCGTAGCGCATCAGGTAAAAGCCCAAAGAAGAAGTTCCCAGGTCTGATTCCTCAGTGGTGATGCCCAGCTCAAAGATGGACTCGGAACCAAACTGCTTGCTCCAGGAAGCCGTCCAATCGGCAGGCTCATACAGTTTGTACACACCGCTTTCTATAATCTCCCGGGCAGCGTTCAAAGCACCGTCATAATCTTCCATATAGAGTTTCACACGCGCTTGCAGGGCTATGTTGGTGTAATAGTCCGCATATCCGCTCTGCTTTGTCTTCTTCTTGGCAAGCAGGGCCGCCCCGTCCGACAAGTCCTGCAGAATCTGGCGATAGTTCTCCTCCACAGTAGCACGGGTGGGCTGGGCGTTCACCGTAAGCGGCTCGGTTACATTGGGAACTCCATAAGAGGTCTTGTTGTAATTGTAAGGAAGCCCGTAGAGACGGACCAAATCGAAATAGAACAGCGCCCTCAGAGTCAACGCCTGCCCTTTGGCTTCGGAAAAATCTTCCATACTGCCCGATTCTTCCAGCTTCTCAATGTTGCTCAACAAGGTGTTGACCTGCAGAATGCAGTAATATCCACGGCTCCAGAAACCGGAATAAGTATTGCTGTTGGAAGTGTGGTTGAACGTATAGAATGCATCCAGTCCGCGTCCGGCAGCAAAAATCGTGAGGTCACCGCCCTTGGCATCACCGTACATAAAAAGGTTTCTGCCGTAATAGGACGATGAGGTCATCGCACTCATCACACCGTTGATAACCACCTGAGCATCGGCTACCGTACCGACAGCACCTTCTGCATTTCCGGAGTTGGTGGGCTGCATATCCAGAAAATCGTCACACGAAGTGAATGTAAAGGCACCAAGTATCACAAGTGCCAATAAATGATATATCTTTTTCATTGTTAGTTCCTCCAGTTCATTAAAATTTCAATTCAACGCCAACGACAAATGTTTTTCCGATAGGGGTTTCCCAACCACGTGTGCCGTATTCGCTCACTTCGGGGTCTGCCTCCTTGTATTTGGCTATTGTCCAAAGGTTGCTGGCAGTGAAGAAAAGGCGGGCATTCTCGATGAAAGCCTTGCGGGTCATGGCTTTGGGCAGCGTATAGGCCAATGAGAGATTCTTCAAGCGCAGATAACTGGCATTGAACAAGTGGCGGCTGCTGTATTGTTGTGGGTCATCGAGGTCTACACCTTCGATACGGGGCTCTGTACCGTTCGTATGGTCTGGCGTCCAAAGGTTGTTGTAGTAGCTTTTAGCACGGATACGCTCCCAATAATAACCGTCGTCGGCCACATCCATGTAGGCTCCATCATACAAGTCTCCTCCTATCTTATAGGTAAAGCCCAACGAAAGGGCTATGCCTTTGTAGGAGACCGAGGTATTGATGCCCCCATACACTTTGGGAACGGCATTGCCGATGATGGTGTAGTTGGCATTGTTATAGTCATAAGTAGCTCCGCGTCCGTTATACTCAAAATCTCCGGCCTTGCCATTCTTGGGGTCATTTACATAGTAGACGTTCTTGCCGTTGGTCTTGTCCACACCTGCCCATTCGTATCCATAGAAAGCCAGCGTGGACTGACCTTCCCGGTATACATATTGCGCACGGCTGTCGCTACTGGTGGGGTCGTACCAGATAATGTCCGCACCGCCATACAACTCTTTCACCTCAGAACGGAGAAAGGTTGCGTTGACACCGGCACTCCATAACCATCCTTTACTATCAATGATGTCACCACTCAACTCCACCTCTACCCCATGGTTGTTGATGCATCCTACGTTCCGCAACGTAGAGGAAAATCCCGTAACCATCGAAATGGGAACATCCTGGAGCAGGTTCTTCGAATCACGGTTGAAGTATTCCACCGTACCGCGCAGACGCTGGCCGAAGAAGCCGAAGTCGATACCCACATTCGTGTTGTAGCTCGTCTCCCAAGACAGCTTGTCATTGGTGACGGTAGTGATTGTACCGCCCGGGTTACCCATGTACTTACTGGTATAGCTCATCAAGCTCATATAGCCGTAATTGTCCGAAGGCAGCGTACCGTTAATACCATAAGAGGCACGTATACGCAGGTTGCTCAGGAAAGAATATTTGCTCATAAAACCCTCGCGCATGATGTTCCACGCTCCCGCCACTGACCAGAAGTTTCCCCAACGTTCCTGCTTGCTGAGCCGGGAAGAACCGTCGCGGCGGTAAGAACCGGAAATGAAGTAGCGTTCATCGTAATTATAATCCAACTTGGAGAGCACGGACACCATCGAGTTTCCCCAGGAATATCCGGCAGAAGTCTGCGTTCCGGCAGTAGAAACTGTATGAATGGTGCTGACCGCAAGATTGCTTCCTGTGGCACGCACATAGTCTGTCTTGTTCTTCTCCGCTTCGAAACCCACCATGGTGCCAACTGTGTGTTTGTCGAAGGTGCCGGTATAATTGGCGGTAGTGGAGGTAACCATCTTCTCGTATGTAGTACGGTATTCGTTGACATTCCCATTGTCTGCCGAGCCTTTATAGTGATTGGCACTGTAATAGATATGGTCTTTTACAGTAGTATTGTCGTAAGAGTAGATAGAACGAAGGTCCAGGCCCGGCATCAGATGCAGGGTGAGCGTCTCCGCAGCTATGATTTTGGTACTGGTAGAACCGTTCTCCCACTCTTTGTCATAATAAAGCCCATTGTAGGCGTAGCTACCGTAACGTTCGGTCCAGAGCTCGCCGGTCTTGTAATCAGTGGGCCAGTAGAGTCCCCACAGCAAGTTACGGGTCTGCATGAAGTAATTGCTGCCCGTGTTGCGTGTATCATTATAACCGCTTTTCTTGGTACGCGCCAGGCTGGCATTGGTGGTCAGTTCAAGGAATTTCCCCACCTTCTGGGTGAGGTTCAGGCGACCGGAAACACGGTCGAAGCTGTTCATCTTCAAACGTCCTTCGTCCTGGGTATAGGAAAGGGAAGTGTAATAGTTGGTATTCTGCGTAGCACCACTGACGGACATATCGTAGGTCTGATAAATGGCGGTACGGAAATATGCCTTGTCCCAATCGTAGTATTTGCCTCCACGCCCGGAGTTGTCGTACTCAAGGATATTGACGTTCTCGTAAGCTCCCGTACCATTTGTGGTAAATTGGTAGCCATGTTTGTTGAAACGGCTGTTCAACTGGCCTATGGCATAGGCTGCCGCCTTTTCGTCCGTTTCGCCCTTACCGCTTGTACGGGCATCGTGAAATACGGTGTAGAGCATATTCACATTCTCCTGTACGCTGGCCGTTTCATAGTTGTCCGTTGCCCAGCAGGGCGTGAAGCCCACTTCGGCTTTCAGCGTCACCACCGGCTTGCCAATCTGTCCTTTTTTGGTAGTAATCAGAATGACGCCGTTTGCCGCACGCGACCCATAAAGCGAGCTGGCCGCCGCATCTTTCAATACAGAAATAGATTCGATGTCTTCCGGGTTCAACGTATTCATGATGTTGTTGGTAGAATAGAGCTCACCGCTCATCTGCCCCGTATTGCCCGAAGAGACCGGAACACCGTCCACTACATACAACGGTTCATTCCCGGCATTCATAGAACCTATGCCACGGATGCGGATGGCCGGTGCGGAACCCGCCTGGCCGGAATTATTCGTCAGTTGCAAGCCCGCCACTTTACCGTTCAACGCGTTTTCAAAGCTGGTCGTCGGAATGTCTTTCAGCGCATCCGCTTTCACTAAAGAAGCCGAACCTGCATAGCTGCTCTTTTTGGCCGTGCCGTAAGCCACTACCATCACTTCATCCAGCAATTCCGAATCCGATTTCAACACCACCTTCATAGCAGGCTTTATGGTAGCTTCCACTTTCTGCATACCTACAAAAGAGACAATCACTGTCTTTGCCGTACTCGGCACATTCAAGATTGTAAAGTTACCTTCGATATCGGTCACTGCCCCCAGTGTTGTACCTTTCACCAATACCGATGCCCCAATAATCGGCTCATTGTTGTCCTCGGCAAATACTGTTCCCGAGACCGTAGACGTCTGAGCCATCACTCCTGCCCCCATAACCAGGCAGACAATGATTAACAAGAAGAATTTCTTTCTCATGCTTCTCTTCCTTAAAATTAGTCAATCAAAACACTTTTTAATATCCAAACGCTGCAAAGGTATGTATCTTTTTCAAAAAGAAAAGCAATAGTATTCAAAAAGCTTCATTTTGATTGTATTTTAAGCCAAATACAAGCAATATGTCTATAGCCTAAGCATTCCAAGCAATAAGTATGATGCTGGATACGGAAATATAAGCAATGCCAAAGAAGATATATCCGGATTTTAAGATATGACACGTCCCGGCATACAACTTTTTTCGTAACTTTGCACAGTTTTAAAATACACTGAACGAATGGAGTTTAAGTATGACGTTATTGTAATCGG
>OHWL01000205.1_pt1 | contig 15712 bp, 7 predicted proteins | sample 1579711 | NCBI WGS metagenome assembly OHWL01 (sample SAMEA3882523, study PRJEB24775) | human gut metagenome | biome: human-associated habitat; feature: intestine environment; material: feces | place: Netherlands | collected 2009/2010 | reverse complement strand
GCGCTTACCCGTATCTGGAACAAAGAAGCTTCCATCGCTTCAGCCTTCTTTCTGTCCATCAACTGCAGACGGCCATCTTTCTGACATACCAGCATAAGCGACGGAGTATTGGCCGGAGCCAGTCTCACCCCGTTTGCGGTTTCCTGTATGCTCCACAACTGCGCCTCATCACTTCCGTTTACCTCTGTAACGACCAATGCCTTATGGTCTACATCAGCTCTCAGCGCCTTGTCTTCAAATACATTCACAAAACGGAAACTTCCCGATAACTCGTTAATGTTCCACTGCTGTTTCTGGTCGTCCTTACTCAAGAATTTCAATATCACAGACGCCCCCTTATCATAGCCCAGTACCTTATTTGATACCTTTGCAGGGAATACATTATAAAGCTTGTCTTTATCGTATCTGCTTTGCGAAGATACATTCTGAGCCATCCATACCAGAAGTCCCAGGACCATCAAAAAACGATAAATTTTCATCATAGCACTTACAATATTAAAGTGGAATACATACTAAATTTCTAACTTTTCCTTTAAATCCCATCTTGGTATCTCCCAGCTGTTTCAAGGGGAAAATCAAGGTTTCCCGATACCATAATTTATCTTTTCGCTGCCACTTTTCATTGAAGACCTCTTTCACACGACCTTCCAGTCTTTCCTGCAGCTGTCCATTTACAAACAGAGAAGTACCCTTTTCATCTCCTTCAATTCTTACTGTTGTCCATTGTCCGGCAGGCAAACGATACGCATGGAACACAAACTCATATCCATCGCGACGGAAAGCAAACTTACCGGTATTCTGCCAGTTGGACACGAATTCGGAATGCGGACCTTTGAATAATATCGCATCAGCATTAGGCGTTGCATCCGGACACAATTCAAATTCCACCGCATAAGGATATCCAATTTCATCGACTTCCGTAGTCACCACTTCCGTACCTGACAAAGTCACTTCTTTTCCTGTTTCAGTCAGCGTAGTCTGTTTGTCTACCTTGGCCAACAGGTTTACCCCCGGAGCCTCAGGAGTAACCGCACAAAGCGCCATGAATTGTTCAAAAGGCACTTTATCGGCATTCTCACCTTTCCACATCTTTTCACACGCTACTTGTAGCCCAGGGAAAGTGCGAAGATGTACATCCTGTTCGCTGATTCCATTACCCACACGGTCGTTCCAGACCGCCAGCATCGCACCCAGGAAGTTGGGATGACGCACAGTCATCTTCGGATCATCCTTCCGCATCATTTCCGGCATCCAGCTTTCATACAACCATTGATAGTCCAGGAAATCATGGTAATAATTTACGGCTGGAACTATATACAACAACCCGTCGCATAAATTTACGACCTTAGCTCCTGCATCCAGACAAGTCTGTACATCCATCCAGCCATGATTCCATGCACTTACCACCTTTCCCTTCAAATCCACAGGCGTATTTCCTTTCATCATGCTCAAGCTTCCCCATAAACGCGGAGTCTTGCCATATTTCGATACGAAATCAAGATAATGATTTGTAAAATGACGGAACTGCTCTGCCTCTTTCTGATTATATTCATCTGTTCCGATATGAACTTCTGGCCCTACGAACACCGGATTCTCACCCGACAAATACTCGTCAAACAGTGCATCCACAAATTCGTAAACCTCCGGTTTGTATAAATCAAGATGGTCCATACCATACTCTTTCTTATCGGCTGCCAGATGCGGATTATAATGTGTGAAAGCCAATGAATGAGCTGGCACGTCAATCTCCGGTATCACATTTACCCCATAACGTGCTGCCATAATCTGAAAATCACGGAATTCTTCTTTGGTATAAGAGCCATCCTTTGCCGTCAGCCCCGGGAAACGTTCACTTTCCAGACGGAAAGCTGCATACGTCTTGTTCCAGTCATTGTCAAAAAATTCCACAAAGCCATTGTCGTTCAAATGTACCTGCAGTTCATTCATCTTATAGAACGAAAGAATCTTGACATAATCACGCAGGTAATCCATCGTAAAAAACTTACGCCCTACATCAATCATGAATCCTCGGTTCGGATACAAAGGAAAGTCCGTAGCCCGGCCCTTCATCAATCCTTCCGGTTGGTTATGAATCATCTGGAGCAACGTACGCGTTCCCCAGAAAACACCTTTAGAAGTAGGTGCCTCAATGGTAACCTCACCCTGAATATTCATCCGGTATCCTTCCTCACCCAAAGTTTTGTCCGGCTTACCCAAAGTCAGATAAACAGCTCCTTTTTCTTTCTTTCCTACTACGACACTATACTCCCAACCAAACATTTCCTTCAAATCCTGCACCAGGATTTCGGCCTCTCCTTTCAGTTCATTTTCTTCATCCGAAGAAACAATCACTTTTCCAATTTCCGGAAGTACCAGTTTTCCTTTTGCCGATTTCCACTGCTGCAAGGCAGGAATCACTTGTGGCACATTCTGGCCCACTGCCATCAGTAATCCACACAACCACATCACGCTACATAGAATCAGATGTCTCATTGTATCAAATTTAAAGTTTACACATTTATCTTAAGAAATAACCGTTTCTGCAGACATCAACAGCACTCATACTAAAAATTATCATCTATATTGATCAAGGAAACGCTAAATCATGAACAAATAAAACCTGCGATTTTTCTCATACTATTTATTTAAGGATTTTAGTTTCGAATACAAAAATATGCATTTTTCTTCTCTTCATCACTTTTAAAGACTGATTTTTAAGTCTTAAAAATATCTATTAATAAGATTCGGAAATAAACGGAACATGCTTACGACCATGAAACATAAAACATTTCTGTCCTTTTTGAAAAATCCCTTTACATTTTCTACGTTTCCCCACAGAGAAACCTACGTTTTCCAAACCAGAAACATACAGTTCCGCATGGAGAAACCTATGTTTCCCTCATGGGAAACATAAAAATCTCTCCAATAAACAGAGATTTACATAAAGACATTTCTGTTTTTTCTTAGCACACTGATAAAAACAACAATTCCTTGCCTCTCCTTACACAAGGAAAAACAAGGAATCGTTATCCAGTCCGAGTTCACTTCGTATTTACTCTGTCATAAAAGTAGCTTTTATGTCATAAGAAAAAATATTTTCATATCATTACCAAACTACTTTTCCGACATAGATTTCCCCCAATCTTTATTAGGAACAGCACCCATCCACAATTCTAATATTCCCCCATGTACAAAATCTGGATGGAGCAACTGATAGAAATTATAAGCTTTCCCGTTCAACGTAGCTTTTTGTATATAACAGTTTACCTCAGAATTATGATGAGTCACAATTTTAAACTCTTTTCCAGCATAATAATCAGAATCCAGCTTTATCGTAATCTCATCAAACACCGGACTTGTGATGTCATAGCATGGATGCGAGGAAGAACCTCCGTCCATACTAAATAATCCGATTGCCATCAAAGCACTGACACCGGCCATCTGTCCCTGGTCTTCATCATTTCCAGTATATCCCTTTTCCGGAGTGATAGCTCCATACGTCTGCTTCCCAACCTGACGTACCCAATACTGAGTGAGCCAAGGATACCCTACATGCGAAAACACATGTGCACTTGAGCAACCCGGCTGATTGGCATAACTTACATAGCTGAACAGAAAATCATCTGCTGCCGACTTTCGAAAAGCCTCATCCAATCTGACCGCCAGACTATCTTTTCCTCCCATCATACGGGCTAAACCCTGAATATCGTGCGACAAACCAAAAGTAGCCTGCCATGCATTAGCTTGAACAAACCCCTTTTCCGACAGAGGGTCCGTATGCAGCCAATCACCATTTTCACTTCGCGGTATCATTAATTTTAACTCCGGATGAAAGGAAGCTTTCCAGCCCATAGAACGTTTCTGAAAATACTTTGCCTCTCTCTGTTTCTTCATTTTTAGAGCCATCTGCCCTAAACTCCAGTCTTCAAAAGCCCACTGTATGGTCAGACCGGCATCATTCGGGCAATATCCATGTTTTACATAAAAATCCAGCTCCCGGTCCATATCGAAAGCCAGCATTCCTCCTTTTTCATGATTCCTTTTCATCGCCTGAAAAGCTTTCTCCGGATTCCACTTACGATAAATACCACGTTGGTATGCACTTGTAATCATCGAAGTAGCCGGACAACCTGTCATTATATACGTATATGCACCTACAGACGGACCACGAGGCAACAACCCTCCATTCCTGTCATATTCAAGAAATGAAGCAGAAAACTCATCCAATACAGAAGGATAGGCTAATCCCCATAATGTATTCAAATTCCATTGAGTCAGCCACAATGCATCCGAATTATACATGTGATGAATCACTTTTCCATCCTTTCCTTTTGGCAGCATACGTGACTTATACTCTGGAGAAAGTGTGTGGATACGGGTAGCTTTTCCTACCCTTGTCCCTCCCTTCAAATAATCCGGATAAGAGCCATCTATATCATCAATTTTATGCCTTCCCAGCAGCACATGCCATAAGTCCGTATAAAATTTCATCTTTTGCTGGTTGGTTCCACCTTTTACATCAATTTTACCCAACCACTCATTCCAGACAGATAATGCTTCTGTCCTCACTTGCTCAAAATCCCAATGAGGACATTCCTGGTCCATATTCTCTCTTGCATTTTCTATGCTTACATACGAAAAGGCCGTTTTCACCAAAAGCTGTTCACCAGGCTTCAACACCCCAAAATCAGCTTCAACTCCAGAAGTTGGTGACTGCTTAAAAGAAGACCCTGGTATGGTATACACCTCTGTAGAGCCGTTCATCTGAGTAATATCACATTGTCTTTCATTTCCAATCCAACTGTTTAATGTACGAAAAGGACGTTCAAAACGGACTACAAAATAAACCCGTGCTTTATCGACTCCTCCCCATACTCTTCCTGTGGTGTCAAAATATCCTGCGATTTCCGTTTCATTTACGCGCGAAGCGTGTGCACCCACCATCGTAGAAGTAGATATATGTCCGCCAAGTCCCAGCAAGACTTTCGCCAGTGACTCTTGTGCATAAGTCAGTCGATAAAATCCCACACGTTCAGTGATTGTCTGTTCTACCCATATTCCATATCTATCCAAAAATAACCGATGGTAGCCAGGCTGCACAATTTCTCCATCATGCGAAAAAGAAGAGCTCCACCCACTTTCACCTTTACGCGTATCAATCTGACCAGTTATCGGCATCAGATTCAAACCAGATATAACCCAGTCGTGAATCTGAGGAAAACCTAAAACCCGGGTAGAGTTATAACTGTATCCCCCACCGCCTTGATTTATATTACGTGTCAGAGGAGCAGAGCTCATCATTCCAAAAGGAAGACTTCCGGTCACAAAAAAGAAATAACGTCCCTTGGCTGTTTCCACATAAGGATTTACCCAAGAGACATAGTCTGAATAAGATTCAGGAGAAGGTAAGACTTCTATCTCGGACAGGCCAAGATTCTCCCCTTCACCATCAGTTACCTGGAAACGTACCCAACTGACTCTTTTAGAGTCAAAATCAACCACTTTAGGTGCACCATCATTAGCAATTAAATTTACATCAATCGAAGTTCCGTCACTGAATGAAAGAGTACCTGCCGCCGTATGGCTGCTTATATCCGGACAATCATATAAAATAATCCGGCTAATGTTTACTGGGTAATCCCAATCCAATTGTACCCAAGGGAAGGGACGAACCCTTCCCCTCATATCCAGGCGGCTACCTGAACGCCATTCTCCTGTATTCAGTATACGTATAAGCCCGTCTGACACACGTGTTGCATCCACCTCCTTCCCAGCAGCTGAAGAGCAAGAGACCTTTGCCAGAGAGGCAATGTTATGAGGCGTCGCAGATAACAAAAAGGGAAACAGGCACCATAGAAAAAACAAAAATGCTTTTATCCTCATAAGACTAATTCTCGTTTCAAGTTATAATTCCTACTCAAGGGTCAATGGGTTCTGTGGGCTGAATAATTAATGACTCCTGCAACGGGAAAAATTCCATCATACGCTCATTCAGCCTTTTCCCTAAACGATAAGGTACATAACCTAATTCACGAAGACAACGTGAATCCATTCCTTCCACAAAATTTAAATGAGAAAAAGAAGACGTTACCACTGCGGCCTTTTCTACAGGAAAACCGTTACGGAACATAATACGTGCTGCATTACGAAAGTTCGTGGTAGTATGTCTTGCATGAGGCTCTATAATAATGGCACTCTCCGGAATCTGCCAAACGTCCATCAAATACTTTTTCATTTCAAAAGCCTCATTGTAAGGAGTGTGATATGGATGTACCCTTCCTCCCGATACAATAATAAATGGTGCCTGATGCTGACGATACATCATGGCTGCATAGGCAGAACGAAGCTTCCCTTCCGGGCTAATAGATACATTGGGTTCCTCAGGTCCTGCGCCTAACACTAAAATGGCTGTATAAGGATAATTGTTCCATTCTGTTTGGCTAACCTGAGTATATGCCTTTCTATTTTCTGTTGAACAAAGAGGCTCATAATCAATCGACTGACGGCGGTCGTTCACATCAAGCAAAACTTTAACGGCAGCCATGGGTACAGAATAAAAAACAGGATGTGTTTTTACCTCAAATGCAATATTTTGCTGACAAGCAGGAAGAATTTCCTCGATAAACCGGCGGCTATGTATGTAAAAGCCAATAGAATCGATTTGAGGATAATGAGGTTGCCGGGCTGCAGCATACACCTCTATCGCATAGTTCATTCCTTCTGCATCTTGCTCCCAGACTTTTTTCAAGAACTCTGCCCCATTCTCTTTATACTGCTGATAGCAACCGGAAGGGATTATATGCCTTGTCAACAACCGATCAATCGGATTTCCCGGCTTATAAAGACTTGCCAATGCTTTTCCAGCTTCTGTAATCTCTTCTGCAGAGAATTTCATCGCTTCCACCCGCTCCTGCGAAGTCTTTGCTTCATGCAAGCGTTCTAATTTTTTCAGCCCCATTTTTTTCAAAACAGGGTCATGACAAATCATAGAATCTACTTCACCAAATTCACGCAACAGAGCTGTAAAATAATATGCTTTATTCTCTATCTTCTCTGCAGAAATTAAATGGTATTCTCTCTGAACCTGTGCATACGAGCATAGGGAAAACAGTAAACCCAAACAGCATATACCTATCTTTTTCATCGTCTGCCCTCCTCTTTTAAATATTGCAGTAACTGCACAGGACGGTCTGTCTGAATTAATGAAGCTCCTTTTTCTAACAACCATCCCCAGCTTTCATCTTTCTGATTCAATTCCACAGCACGGTCATCATCATGCCCACCATTCAATGAAGGCCATAATCCGTTCAGCCAAATCTTAGAACCATTATCTTTCACTTTTTGAAGTAAACGTAAAACTTCCGGAGTTACTTCTGAAAAGCAGCATTCCATTGCCACAGGTTTCATCTGTCTATACCCCTCTATAAACGCCTCTGCATCAGGATTGTTCAAGTCTACAATCGGCATATAGATAACTTTGTCAAGTACATCTCCATTTTCGGCCTTGACTTTTTCATAAGCATATCCGGACTTTATCACCACCTGGTCTATTGTCTGTGTTTTTACTAACAACTTATACACCTCTTGAAAATAATCATAGCCCTTATCTATGTTTATCAGAATTTTTCCTTTTGTCAGTTCCAATACCTCCTCCAAAGTCGGAATTGGATGAAAAGTAACTCTTCCCAATCCATTTTTCAGATGAAACTTTCGCAATTCTGCCAACGTATAATCCGAAACTTTTCCCTTTCCGTCGGTCGTACGGTCTATAGTATTGTCGTGCATAATTACCAGCTGATTGTCTTTTGTCATCTTCAAATCAATCTCAATCATGTCAACTCCCATCGCAATACAATTTTGAAAGGCCTGTAATGAATTCTCAGGTGCATTTCTCCAGTCTCCACGATGAGCCACTACCAATACTTTCTTCGTTTCATGACTCTTCAAATCTACCACAAGAGTCTTTGCACTCTCCTGAGCAGAGAGTACAAAGACTGTGCAGAGAAGAAAAATCATACAAGTAATTCTCTTCATCTTAAAATTCTATTTAGTGATTAATATCCTTCGTTCTGATACATACCTTCCGGGTTCAGCAACCATTCATCATAAGGAATCGGATAATAAATATCTGTTTCCGTAAAGTTCTGTAAATTTGATTCGTTATAGTCATCCTGATTTTTCGCATGCATATACTCTACAAGTTCAGAAGGAGTAAAGAAACGCAACAAATCATACCAGCGCTGATTTTCAAATGCCAGCTCGACACGACGTTCATGAAGAATAGCTAATTTCAATGTCGGGAACTTATGACTGTAAACCGGATCATTCTTTACCACTTCATAATCAGGAACACCTGCACGAGCACGCACCTTATTCAAATATGAAATAGCAACATCTGTATCATCCAGCTCTTCATAAACTTCTGCCAACATCAAGATTACGTCAGCATAACGCAGTACAATCCAGTCGTTTCCTCCATAACCTAAGGTACCAGCTGCATCACTTTTATCACGATATTTCGTTACATAATAGCAATTCTGGCTATCTGAATGCCCTACAGAATAAGCATAACGTGCGTCTGTCCAACCATAACCGTTATCACTCGTCTCAAATTCCTTTACCAAATCAGGTGTCACTTTCAGCATAGGTACCCCTTGTGTGGCATAAAGAGAGTTGGTTGTTTCTCCTCCCGGCTGAGTATCTTTGGCAATGCTGGAGTGATAATCCTTATCTCCTTGCTTATACACAATCTGAAAAAGAATTTCCGGACAAGCAGTCTTGTTATTCACATTAAATACACCATTTGAGGCTTCCGGATCAAAAGAAATTTCTCTTAATTCGCCAAAGCTTCTCATTTCATAGCACTGCTCAAGATAAGTTTTAGCATTGTTCAAATACTCATTACGCTTACCGTCTTCCAGCACATGAGCCATAGTAAGATATACTTTTCCTAACAATCCTGCTGCAGCCGCTTTATTAGCTCGTCCTCTTTCTGCTTCGGTATAATTAGGCAGCGCATTCTTATCCAGACCAAATTTCAAATCTTCTACAATCAAGGCATACACCTGCGATTTATCCACACGATGTGTATTGGCTGTAATTTCATCTGGAGTAGACAGGTATTGAGTAACTAAAGGAGCATCCCCCCATTTACGTACCACATCAAAATAAGCCAATGCACGTACAAACTTTGCCTCTGCCAAATACTCATTCTTCTGGGCCTCTTCATCGAATGAAATGCTTTCTGCCCCTTTAATGGCAAAATTGGCATTGTTGATAGTCGTAAACATAGCATTCCAGTGAGACTTCAGGTAGGTATTACTCGGCAACAAAGAGAAATCCGTGAACTGGAAAGGTTCTCCTGCAGCAGACTGATTATCCCATCGTCCTGCATTATCCGAACGTTCTTCCGTGTAAGCAGTACTTCCTTCGCCCATACAAGAACCAGAGCGCAACGCCATATAGGCTCCATTTACGGCACGTTCCACGTCATTTTCTGTTGAGAAGAAGTTTTCTGCCACAATATGATTAGGGTCATTTTCTGTAAGAAAATCCGTACAAGAAGGAAGTGTCAGTACTCCCATCGCAAAAAGTGATGCTAAAAATATATTTTTTTTCATTTTTCTAATCTTTAGAATGTTAACTGAATACCCATATTATAAGCTCTCATCAGAGGGTATTTACCATAATCTACACCCGGAGTCAAGTTTGATCCGTTGTTATAGTCTACCTCTGGATTATATCCTTTATACTTAGTAATAGTGAACGGATTATCTGTAGCTACATAGAGACGCAAATTACTGATTACTCCATCTGACCATTGCTTGATTTTCGGGAATGAGTAGCCTACAGTAATGTTAGTGCAACGGAAGAAAGAACCATCCTGCAAATAGAACGTAGAAAGACGAGTACTATTGCTCTGCGTACCTCCTCGTGATGCTTTGTATACCCATCCATTTCCTGGATTTTCCGGATTACGATAACGGTCGTCTACTACAGAATACTGATTACCAGAACCTTCCATGTTAAACAGGTAATAATCTTGACCATCCAACACTTTATTTCCATATGAGCCATTGAATGAAGCACTTACGTCCAAATCACGATAGTTACCATTTACATTAAATCCGTACGTAAATTTCGGATGTGGGTTACCAATAACTCTTTTATCATCGTCATCTACAACTCCATCTCCATTTACATCCTCAAAATACAAGTCACCAGGCTGAAGAGCTACAGACTGAGATAACGAACGAGGAGGTCCCTGCAATTCATAGCCTTCCGGGAAGGAGTTGCCATTAGCCTTATAGACTGCATCATCAGCTGCCAGGCCGGCCATATCCGCTTCTGTAACCATACCTGCGACCTTAAATCCATAGAACATACCGATAGGCTGTCCTTCTTCCGTTATATGAGTCATGTAAGAGCGTTCTGCACCGTTAGTGATAATTTTGTTTCCGCCTAAGTTAAGCACCTTATTACGGTTCAATGATATGTTTCCACTTACGTTCAAGCTATAATCTTTGCCGGTAAGTACACGTGCATCCACCTGAAGATCAAAACCGGTATTACGGATTTTTGAATCTGGCAAGTTAGTCAGCATAAAATTAGCACCCGAAATAGCAGAAATAGGCTGTTCGAAAAGCAAATCTTTTGTATAACTTAAATAATAGTTTCCCGAAACTGAAAGTCGGTTATTAAATAAAGACAAATCAAATCCTACATTATACTGAGAAGTAGTTTCCCATCCAATCGCATTATCTTTCACACCACCCGGATACATTGCTGACACAATAGTACCATTTCCAAAGACAGCACCGGACGGTGAACTCATAATGGTGGCATACTCATAGTTACCAATATTATTATTTCCGCTCATACCCCAACTTGCACGCAACTTGAATGAAGTTGACTCCCCTAAATTATCTTTCCAGAAGTCTTCGTTAGAAAGTGTCCAGGCAGCAGAAATAGAAGGGAAATATCCCCAACGGTTTTCAGGACCAAAAAGTGAAGAAGCATCACCACGGAATGAAGCAGTCAAATAATATTTGTTCGCATAATTATAATTCAAGCGTGCAAAATAAGACAACATTGTCCAATTCGACTTATAAGTATTGTTCAACTGAATGTCACTTGGATCTGCTCCGTGTCCGGTCACTTCTGTGATATGGTCATCTTCATAGCCTGTAGCCTTCACACCCAATACATCTATCATATCTTTCTGTACAGAATAACCGGCTACTCCACTAAAGTTATGTACCTCATTCCACGTTTTATTATAGTTGGCTGTAAACTCTGCCAGGTAGTCCGATTTCAAAGTAGTATTCGCAATTGCATTGGCTGCTGCCTTAGCCTGATCAGAATAAGGAGGATTTGCTCCATCAGAAAGACTCGTAGGACGATAAAACTCATACTTTTCAGAATAAGTGTACATACCCAAGTTTGCTTTCAAGAACAGATTCTTTACCGGTTCATACGTAGCAGTTACATTATATGTATTTCTTATTCCATTGCGGCGTATTTTTGTTTCCGTAGCCAGCGCAACCGGATTTTCAATCTGCTGGAAACCATATTCACTTGCATATGATGTCATTTCCCCTTTTACAAGTTCACCGTTTTCATCGTAGCAAGGAAAAATCGGAGCATAAATCAATGCACCCAAAATAGGTCCTTGATTGAAACGTCCCTCCTGAACCTCGCGGTTCCAGTTAGAAGTGTTTGAAATAGTAGCTCCAATTCTGAATTTTGAGCTAATTTCTGCATCCAAATTTGCACGCAAGTTCAAACGTTTCTGACCTGTTGATAGAATAATACCCTCTTGATTCTGATAGCCCATACTCACTTCATAGCGTATTTTATCGGTACCGCCATTTACCGACACATGATGACGTTGTGACAATGCATTCTGATATAATTCATCCTGCCAGTCTGTATCATACTGCGGAGTAATCACTTCACCTTTTTCAAAATCATAAAGGAACTCAGGAATCATTGCTGCACTGTTAGCAGAACCTATTTGCTGGGCACGTTCCGCATTCGTGTGATGAATATATGAATCATCCCAAGGCTTACCAGCTGTTACAAGAATATTCTTATACGCATTATTACGTCCTTCTACCACCAAATCGGCAAACTGAGCTGAATTGAGCAAATCAATCTTCTTGGCAAGCTGATTGACACTCAACTGGAAATTATAGTTTACTTTTACTTTGCCTTCCTTACCACGTTTCGTTGTAATAAGAACTACACCACCTGCAGCACGTGAACCATAGATAGCTGCCGAAGCTGCATCCTTCAAGACTTCAATAGATTCAATATCCTCAGGATTCAGCATTAAATCATCATTCGAAGGATACCCGTCAATTACATAAAGCGGATCAGAGCTTGCATTGATAGAAGCGACACCACGTACACGAATTTTCGTACTACCATAAGGTGCACCACTTACCTGTGCAATCTGCACACCGGATACTTTACCAACCAAACTTTGTCCTACCGTAGGAGTCGTTACGTTCAGCTCTCTTGACTTAATACTTGAAACTGCTCCCACCACATCTGTTTTACGCATGGTCTGATAACCTACTACCACAACCTCATCCATTGTTTTAGAATCCTCAACCAATACAATATGCAGATTATCTCCCTTTTTCGGTTTTATACGCTGTGTGGTATAACCGATATAAGATATTTCCAGCGTATGTTCATAGCTCTGTACATCTAATCTGAACTTTCCATCCACATCCGTTACTGTTCCATTTTGAGTCCCCTTCTCAAAAATACTGGCACCGATTACGGCCTCTCCATTTTGGTCGACAACAAGACCTTGAACCCAATCATCTTCAAAAATTTTAGCCTGAGCAGAATTTGTAAAAAATCCTGTCATACAGACAATTAAACAAAACAATCTAATTACTCTTTTCATAACCTGTTAATAGAATAAAATTTCTGTGCAAAAGTATGAGGGGGGCATTGCACAATGATTGCAGGTTAATTAAAACTATGGCACAATAAGGTTACAAAAAGATTTCGACTACTCCATAAATTCTTATAAACACATTCACCGGATTCTACCTTCAAAGTTTTGAAACCAATATATCTTAAACCTATCCCGAAAAATTCGCTTCGCACGCCTCAAAAAAGAATAATTTCCAAATAAATCGTATCTTTGCACATCGTAAGGTTGCAACTTAGAATAAACTATATACGTATATGGAAAAGAACTTTAAACGGACGACCGTTACATCGGCTCTGCCATACGCCAACGGTCCGGTCCATATCGGCCATCTGGCAGGGGTTTATGTGCCGGCCGATATTTACGTGCGCTATCTGCGCCTGAAAAAAGAAGACGTGCTCTTTATCGGAGGTTCGGATGAACATGGAGTGCCCATCACTATCCGCGCTAAAAAAGAAGGTGTAACTCCACAAGATATTGTGGACCGTTATCACACCCTTATCAAGGATTCTTTCAAGGAGTTTGGTATTTCATTCGATGTGTACGGACGTACCTCTTCACCCACTCACCATCAGTTAGCATCTGACTTTTTCCGTAAATTGTATGACAAGCATGAGTTTATCGAAAAAACGTCCATGCAATATTATGACGAGGAAGCTCACACATTCTTAGCTGACCGTTACATCACGGGAGAATGCCCTCGCTGTCATGCAGAAGGTGCTTACGGTGACCAGTGTGAAAAATGTGGAAGTACACTTTCTCCTACAGAACTGATAAACCCGAAAAGTGCCATCAGCGGAAGCCAGCCTGTCATGAAAGAAACCAAACACTGGTATTTGCCACTTGACAAACACGAAGGCTGGTTGCGCAAATGGATTCTGGAAGACCACAAGGAATGGCGTCCGAATGTGTACGGACAGTGCAAGAGCTGGCTGGATATGGGGCTGCAGCCTCGTGCCGTGAGTCGCGACCTTGACTGGGGTATTCCGGTTCCGGTAGAAGGTGCAGAAGGAAAAGTATTGTATGTATGGTTCGATGCACCTATCGGCTATATCTCTAACACAAAAGAACTGTTGCCCGATTCATGGGAGAAATGGTGGAAAGACCCCGAAACGCGTCTGGTACACTTCATCGGAAAAGACAATATCGTGTTCCACTGCATCGTGTTCCCCGCCATGCTGAAGGCAGAGGGTAGCTACATCCTGCCGGACAACGTGCCGAGCAACGAGTTCCTGAACCTGGAGGGCGACAAGATTTCCACTTCACGCAACTGGGCGGTATGGCTGCACGAGTATCTCGTTGACTTCCCCGGCAAGCAGGATGTGCTGCGCTACGTGCTGACCGCCAACGCACCGGAGACAAAAGACAACGACTTCACCTGGAAGGACTTCCAAGCCCGTAACAACAACGAGCTGGTAGCCGTGCTGGGCAACTTCGTAAACCGGGCTTTAGTCCTGACACACAAATACTTCGACGGTGCAGTGCCCGCCTGCGGCGCACTGACGGACTACGACCGCGAAACGCTTCGGGAACTCTCCGGCGCGAAGGAAGCCCTCGAAAACAACATCGAAAACTACCGGTTCCGCGAAGCCTTGAAGGAGGCGATGAACATCGCACGTCTGGGCAATAAATACCTGGCCGACACCGAACCGTGGAAACTCATCAAAACCGATCCCGAACGGGTCAAGACGATCCTGAACATCGCTTTGCAGATCACCGCAAACCTCTCGATCGCCATCGAACCGTTCATGCCCTTCTCGGCGAAGAAGATCGTCGGGATGTTGCAGGCAGGACCCTTCGGCTGGGAGAAACTGGGCAGCACCGACCTGCTCGCTGCCGGACATCGGATCGGCGAAGCCGTGCTTCTCTTCGAAAAGATCGAGGACGACGTAATCCAACGCCAGCTCGACAAGTTGGCGGCGACCAAAGCGGCGAATGCTTCGGCCGAAGCAGCACAACACGTTGAAGATCAAAAGGAAACGACGACTTTCGACGATTTTCAAAAGATGGATATCCGTGTTTCGACGATCCTCGCCGCTGAAAAAGTCGCCAAGACGAAAAAGCTGTTGAAACTGACCGTCGATACGGGCATCGACAAGCGCGAAATCGTTTCGGGCATTGCCGAATACTACACACCCGAAGAACTCGTCGGGAAACAGGTACTCGTACTGGTGAATCTGGAACCGCGCGAACTGAAGGGCATCCTCTCCCGTGGCATGATTCTGATGGCCCAGGACGCTTCGGGCAAATTAAGGCTGTTACAACCTGACGATCAGACAAATCCGGGTGCGACAGTCGGATAATAAAGATATTTCTTGAACAAAAGATACAACCTTTAATATTAAAAAACAATGGAGAACATCGATTGGGGCTCTCTCGGCTTCAACTACATGAAGACCGATTTCAATGCCCGCTATACTTGCACGGACGGCAAGTGGAGCGAAATGGAAATTACAAGCGACGAGTACATCAACATGCACATGTCGGCATCCTGCCTTCACTACGGCACGGCTCTTTTCGAGGGCTTGAAAGCCTTCCGGGGCGCTGACGGCAAAGTACGTCTGTTCCGCGTCGAAGAGAATGCAAAACGCTTGCAGTCGTCGGCAAAACGCCTCTGCCTGCCCGTACCGACGATCGATATGATCGTCAAAGCCTGCGTAGAAGTGGTTAAGCGCAACGAGCGTTTCATCCCGCCCTACGGCACCGGCGCATCGTTCTACCTGCGCCCCGTTATGTTCGGCACGACGGCAGGACTGGGTG
>OHWL01000202.1_pt1 | contig 15881 bp, 8 predicted proteins | sample 1579711 | NCBI WGS metagenome assembly OHWL01 (sample SAMEA3882523, study PRJEB24775) | human gut metagenome | biome: human-associated habitat; feature: intestine environment; material: feces | place: Netherlands | collected 2009/2010 | reverse complement strand
TACATCCCTGTGCGTGGATATTTTCCAGATTGCCTTTTGCAAGCCGGTACAATTCCTCGTTTGCCTGCTGCATTGAAAAACCACACTCTAAGAATAGTTTTTGCGCCATAAAAAATACCGCTGTCATGTGGTTCGATGCCAGAGATGCCGCTGCATGATATTTGATTTTGTTTTCCGCAGAAATAAAACACGTCCGGTTTCCCATCTGCGCAAACATGTTCTGGATATTGGAGATATTTCGCTCATCCCCCTCAATGGTGAACAGTACGTCACCAAGTGCCTGCCAGGATGTTTCCCTGTCACTGACGGCACAGAGTGGATGAATAGAATAGGCCATACTACCAGTACGATCTATATCAGAAAAGATGTTTGAACTGTGAATCCCGCTGCAGTGTGCAATGATTTTACCGTGGGCATACGGTTTTGCCACCTCCCATACTTCCCCGATTTTATCATCGGGCACGGTAAAAAAGATCATGTCGCTGCTGCTAATGATTTCTTCGATACTTTGATATTGCTTTGTGTTTGTAAAATTTGCCGCCCATGCGGCAGACTTTGGGCTCAGACTATAATAACCTCCTACTTTCCTGCCCTTACTGATAAAATATTTTCCAAGTGACACGCCGACCTTCCCGGCGCCAATAAAACTGATCTGCATGCAATCCTCCTCTGACGGACAGGGGATTTTCCCCCTTTGTCTGGCGGAGCAAAATGTGAACCGGATTTCACTCCCCGTTTTGTGAAGCAGCATGCGACTGTCTCATTCCGTCGACTGACGGATACAAGCGGTTTTCCTGGTTTTATTCTCTTTTTCTGATAAAAAATATGTTCTGGTATGATTTCCTGTATACGGAATATCATCCAGAACATACTATAACACTTCACTGCGCACGGTTCAATTGTGAATTTTTTATTAGGCAAACACAAATTTGGATATCTTACATTTTCCCTCCACCTGGATCTGAATGGTTTCCGGTTTTCCGGTTTCAATAAAATTTTCCGGCAGATCCATCTCTAACATCCGGTAACAGTCCACCGGCTCTGCAGTGACCGTTGCGACATTTTTCCCTGTCACAGTCACCTTGACCGGTTCTAATACTTTTAACGTGATGTTCAGCCTGAGCGGCTTTTTGCTGAATACAAAATCATGATAAATTAACTTTCCACTCACCGGCTGTTCTTTCATCTCATCCGGGTCATCTCCGGCACAGCCAGGGATCACACAGGATGAACCGTTGATTCCCCGATGTAAAAACATGTGGTCATATGCATCATAACAGTCGGCAGCAGTTGCCTGGAACGGATTTCTTTTTCCGGCATGCGTTCCATCAATTTCAATACTCTGTTCTAAGCGGATATCCTGTGATGACGCGCCTGCCATAAATTGATATGTTCCGTCTTCTAAGATCATGCGCTCTGAGATCACATCATAGTATTCTAACTCCCACAACTGTACCATAAATGTGACCTTTCTGGTTTCTTTGGGCTGAATATCATGAATGCGCTCAAACCCAACAAGCTGCCGGATCGGACGCTGCACACGGGAACCCTTTTTATGCACATAAAGCTGTACTATTTCATCAGCACTTCTTTCCCCAGTATTTTTGATAAAACAGCTCACTTTGATACAGCCGCGTTCTTTTTTGATCTGCATTTTTTCGTAGGAAAATGCTGCATAAGTCAGACCATATCCAAACGGATAGAGCACTTCTCTGTCAAAATACTGGTAAGTGCGTTTTCCCTGAATGATATCATAGTCGTTCATATCCGGCAGATCTTCATCCGAACGGTACCATGTCATATTTAATCGTCCCGCAGCTGCTGCTTTTCCGGTCAGCACATCTGCGATTCCGTGTCCAAGTTCCTGACTGCCCGATGCAGACAGCAGGATCGCCGGAACATTTTTCTCCAATTCACCGATGGCATACGGATAGTTGCTGATCAAAGCCACAATGGTGTTCGGATTCACTGCTGCCACCCGTTTTACCAGTTCTTCCTGCTCCGTCGGAAGTACAATCGTGGTGCGGTCAACTTCCTCTTTGCTGTTGATGACCGGATTGCAGCCAATGACTGCTATCACATGATCAGCTTCTTTTGCTGTTTTCTCCGCAGCAGTTTTCCCGTCTTTTACGATCTCTATCTCAAATCTTGCCGGCGGATTATCCACGCAGATGGAAAAATGACCATCTTTATCCACAATTACCTGCTTCTTATTCCAGCTTTCCAGTGTAAAACTGCTTTTTTCCCACTTCAAATTCCACAACTCACGGACAAACCAGCCAAACGCCTCTTTTTTGTCTGCCTTGATGATATCTGTATCCTCCTCTAAAGTGACAAATCTGCCGTTGCTTTTTGCCACCAGGGTCATGCTGCCACAGCCCCAGTCATTCAAAATAAATGTTTCTGCCTGCTCTTTTATTACCAGTTTTAACCGGGTATTCTCATCCAGTCCCACATAGCATTTATCACTGGTTTGATCCGCCAGGCGGATACGGATTTCAGACAAACCGGTTTCATGACTGATCTTTGCATTTGGAAATGCTTCTCTGATTCCATCTAAGACAGTAACCTCATAAGGAGGGATGCCACAATACCAGTCCTTGTACCACACATCAGAGAGTGGACCTACTACTGCTACATTTTTTACTGTATTTTCATCAAACGGAAGAATTTCATTTTCATTTTTCAAAAGGACAACCGCCTCATCCGCCATTTTACGCGCAAGTTGTTTGTGTTCCTCATTGTTGATATATTCTTCGCCCATGTTCTGATACGGGCAGTCGCCCTCTTTATCAAACATGCCAAGCCTTATCCTTGTCCGGAACGAATTGCGCACCGATTCATCAATATCTTTTTCCGTGATCCAGCCGTTATCTAATGCCTCCCTTGCCGCAGCATAAACAATCTCTCCATCATCCGTGAAACAGTCAACACCAGCCTTTAATCCATTTGCCAGTGTTTCCCCGTGCGTCTGATAAAAATGATGGTCGTTCACCGTCTGTGAAAAATCGCCTCCGTCACAAACAACATGCCCGGGCAGTCCATATGTGCCTTTTAGGACGATCGCCGGAATCCCGTTGATCTCATTGTAGGAGGTCATGACTGCCTCCGCGCCGCCCTCCATGATCGCCTTTTTGAACGGTTTTAAATAATATTCGTTTTTATTTCTCCTGTCTACGGAAGATGAAATCTTAATGCGGTCTTTCTCCACATTGTTTGCGTAAAAATGTTTCAGCGTTGCCCCGCAACGGATATAAAAAGGATCCTCGCCCCTCATACCGCGGATATATGCGCCCGCCATCTCTCCGGTCAGATACGGATCTTCGCCGTATGACTCTTCCGTCCTTCCCCATCTCGGATCGCGCTCCATATCAATCGTTGGCGCCCAGCGGCAGAGCCCGCCTCCACCATTTCTTGTATACAAAGCCCTGGCTTCCTCGCCGACAGCGCGACCACATTCTCTGATCAGCTCCCTGTCAAAACTCGCACTCATACCGATCGGCTGAGTGAAAGCTGTGGTCGGCTCCGGCTCCCCTTTATTAAATGCCTGGTCATGTCTCGCCTCAATCCCGTGTGCAGCCTCACCGCCCATATAAGTTGCCCGGATTCCAAGCCTCGGAATGTCAGGGCATCCGGTTGTCAGACAGTGTATTTTTTCTTCAAGCGTCATTGCCCCTGTCAGATAGTCAAGACGTTCTTCTATCGAAAGACTGTTATCCCACAGCGGTGTGTTCTGTTCAAATTTTATATTTTTCTCCATTTTCTGCCTTGCTGCTGTAAGAACCTGTGTTCCATACAGCAGTCCCCCTCCTGCAAGTTTCTCATTTTCTTCAATGTATCATTTCTTTTTTTAGAAAAATACCTGCAAATGGAGCGGTGTTTTGCAATAAAAAACAGATCTCTTACCGGTTTTGTAAACTTACTTTTTCATTCAGCTTTGTGACCTCTCTCTTTGCCCTGCTGTATAATGTGATCCAGATTCCAACATAGATTCCGATAAATATCGCAAAATACACAACGACCCCTGCAATGCTATGTTTCATCCAATACATCAGATATGCAACCGGAAATGTTGCAATCGAACCTGCCAGCAGATGAGTCACTGTCTGCCGCAGCAGGCTCCAGTCATCCATCTCCCATATCACGGACGCGCCCGCCCAGACCGCACCATACAGTAAAGATGCGATCATCTGCGCCACGACCGCATTAATTTCATTTCCACACTGCTCCACCAATGCCGGGACAACCGGATAATAATTTCCGTCACCGTATATGAGTGAAGAAAAAATTGTGATTGCAGTACTGATTGCCAGACCGATCGGCGCACCTATAAGCGCTCTGCATAAAATTCTTTTTTTCATGATAACCTCCATTCCTGTGTATGAAAAATATATTTTTCACACACACCACCATTTCTATAATCCCAATACCTGTTTGATTTTTCTGACGTAACGCCTTGAAACATACGTTGCTGTTTTGTCTGACATCGAAACACAGATCGTCCCGGAAAAACTTAAGTCAAATTTTTTTACTTCTTTCAGGTTAATGATCTCCGAATTGGAGATGCGGATAAACATTTTTTTGTTAAGTCTCTCCTCTAACTCATACAGTCTTGCCTTTAACCGGTAGCTGCCGTCTTTTGTCTTTGCATATACCCTGTCATTTTCTGCATAGATCCGTATTATTTCCGTCTGTTCTAACAAAATGATTTCGCCATTCTCGTGAATCGCCGCAAAGACTTCCGGTTTTTCCTCCGACAGCAACTTTACGATCTGCGATACTTCTTCGGTCATCTTGTCTGTATGGATGATGATCTTGGGTTCTTTGCAGGATTCGTCGAGTTTTATTTCTATTTGCATTTTCTCACTTCCTCCTTTCTGATGTCATTATAGGCAATGTCTGGAACGGTTTCTACTGATTTGCGGCAGGTGGTCGGTTTTAGGCGGTGGATGGTAAAAAAACAGGGTGCTGCCACCCTGTTTTTTTGTTCTGACTTATTTTGATAACTCATCAACGTTTTTCACGCTTACCATTCTTTTGTCACGGATCTGGTAAATTTTATTACAGTACCTCAAATTCTCTTTTCGATGTGTGATCAGAAAGATAATCTTATCCGGGCAGTGGCTGATCCCATCTAAAATATCCTTTTCGGTCGTTTCATCCAGTGAACTTGTCGGTTCGTCTAAAATCAGAACCTCTGCCTCCTCGGTATACATTCTAGCCAGTGCGATTCTTTGTTTATCACCGCCGGACAGATTGTTGCCATTTTCCAGAATAAAAGGTGTAAAGATATCACGTTCTTTTGTAAATTTATCTAAAAAACGAATGTTCTGGTATACCTCCGGTTCCATTTTCCTGCGCCCAAAGTTTAAGTTATCATAAAATGAACCTGTTATGATTGGCACATTCTGCGAATAAAATGACATTTGTTTCCGAAGGGAATGGTTTTCAATATTCTCCAGCGGGATTCCATTGATTTTAATTCCGGTATTCTGATCCCAGAATTTTAAAATACTTTTCATCAGTGTCGTTTTTCCACAACCGGACTCCCCCACGATTCCAATGATATCTCCCTTTTTTGCCTGGATATGAATATCTTTTGCCAGTAAGATCCCGTCCATCGTCTGAAGTTTTTCCATATCGACCGCGACATCATCAATATGATCTATCTTTATATCTCCACTCTGTTCCTGCTCATCCTCCACAAGCTGTAAAAATTCCCGGCTTGCCTTTACCTCTCTTAAATTCAGGTTTACCTTCACAATATTTGAGATGGCAGGTAAAAGATACGACATGAGAATCGAAATTGTAAAAATGCTGTTTAATTTTGTATTCCCCTGCAGATACATATAAAATACCACGATCAAAATAATGTTTTGGGCGAACATGTTAAAAAAATCGATGACTTCACTCATCCCACGCGCATAAACATTTACCCTTTTATTTTCCTGTTCGATAATTTCTAAATGTTTTTCAAGTATGTCATTCAGATTTGTATTGTCTTCATTCTGCTTGATAAAATCTACCTGATTGGCGATCTGATAAATGTCTTTTCGCTCCTTTGGAATAATCCGCTGCATCTCGGCTGATTTTTTCAGTAAATTTTTATTCAGGATATAAAATCCAGCCACATTGAGTATCAAGATAAACAGCATCACCAGAAAAATAAAAATATTGATGGTCAGGGAGTATAACAGAATCAACAAAATAACCAGTGATTTTGCAGTCAGTATCGGGACCGACATAATATACAGATTCGCCAATGTGAGCACCGTCGAGTCTGCCCGCTCCGTCAGGTACGTTGCACCGTACTTTATGATTGATGCGTATTTCATGGAATAGATTTTCTGGTAAATTTCCTTCGACAAATTTTTCTTGTACTCTTTTTGCATGTGCAGCTCGATCAATAGATAGACAAACTGGATACAAATCTCAAGCAGCATAAACCCTATGATAAATGCTATCACACGATCCGTCAGTGCAAGTTTTCCATTGATGATCTGATTTACCGCGAGCGGAACTGCAAAAATGATCAGATTGATCAAGATGTTAAACAGAATCAAAACTGCTTCCATCAGATAATATTTTCTGCTTCTTCCGGTTTTCATATTTCCTCCCTGTCTCTTAACAATTCTTCCATTCTGTCCTCAAATTTTTCCGCTATTTTCTGTATATATTCTTTTTTCAGGTTTTCCACATTTCCGTCCCATCTGTGTTCCCTCACTTCATCCGAATGTTTCGATGTATATTCAAAATGCACGGATGTGACCAGTGCCGGTTTGCCACCATCATCTATGAGCTTTGTCTCAATTTTTCCTACCGTACAGATTGTCTCATCGTTTGAAAGTTCTTTTGCATGCTGTATACAATCTTCGATAAATCCGCTTGTCACTTCATTCGCATTCTGCAAAATATAATCAACCCGTTCTGCATATTCCTGGCTTTGTTTCATAGACAAAATGACTTTTGTATCTACATTGATGATATTGTTTTTATTCTGATCGCCGTCTTTTGCTGCTTCGGTCTCTTTGCATTCTTCCTCAGATTCAACCAGATGCAGATTTAAATTTTTATAGGAATTTACCATCTGCTGAAATAAATCTTTTACTCCATCATCCTGAATCTGCTCACTCTCAGACTGCAGTTTATCCCGGACCGGATTTGCAGCGGATGAATCGGAAACAATCGTATGTACCGGACGCGTAACTTCAGACTGCTGCCCTGTCACTTTATTTTCCGCCGGCTGTTCCTTTTCGGCAGATAAAATTACAGATTTTTTTACATTGACATAATTTCCTCTTGTGACTTTGCTTTGAATTGCTGTCAAGTTCATATGCTTGTACCACCTTTCTACATTACCCCATTTTAATTGTTTTGCTTCATTTCATCATACAACAAAGTTTTTTGTTTTTCCATTTTTTCTAAAGTCTCACATAACAGTTTTTACCTTATGGTTTTCCACAAATTTTTCAATCTGCTCCCTCATTTTCCACAATTCGTAATCTTGTTCACTTAAAATTGTTCCATAACCCACGCTCTTTGCAACTTCAGATTTTTACGCTTTTCATTGTTCCTTTAATATTCCAAATCTGCACCAGAACATCTCCCTCTCTTTTTCCCTGCCTTTGAACCACTCGTCTTTGATCTCATCCTTCTGATTCAGTCCGATATTTTTTACTGCTTCCACCGCAGCCTCACGCTGTGACATTTTCCGGTTTCCGGTAGTCATGCAGTTTGCACCATCTGGCGTATCATATGCCAAAAAAGTCTGGTTGAGATCCATCAGGTCAAACAGGCGTACCGGCTGGTTTGTGCGGTTGTCCACCAGAAATCCCCAGTTTCCCCAGTGGCGGTCCGTGTTGCCAATCAGGTAATCGAGCAGGTTCATCATGTAGTAGGAATATGCATCCAGCTTTAACACGAAATCCATAACGTGAATGTCATGATTTGTTGCATAGATCTCAAATGCCTCCATTGATACCATGCTGTAATCCACCGACGTAATGATTCTGCTTTTTGAAACTTTCTGTCCGTCAAACATACTTTCCTCATAGAGCACCTGTCTGCAGTCAAAACAGCGGCAGATCTTACTTGACAGGATTTCATTTTCCACAGCCCTGATGTTTCCATCTTTTAAAAGTGCAAACGAATTTTTCTCCCTGATCCACGCTTTGGGAAACACACCGTTGGTTGAGAGATCGTCAGCGATCAGGTAACTGTTCTCTACGGTCATCTGTTTTCCGCGCAGGGAAATATCTACAAGTGCATTATCCAGATGATTTTCAAAAAGATTGATCTGTGAAAATGTGATATTCTCCCCTTTTTCCCTGACCCAGAAAATATCAGTCAGTGACAGACAGTGATAGGACAGCGCTATTTTGGCACGGTCACGGTCGGTCTGCGCCTGCAGTGCTCCGATACTGTTTAAAATTTCCTTTGCATAGACACGGTCAAGTGTCAGAACACGGGTTGCACACCAGTAATAAAAATTTGTGAGGTTATCCATGCGGATATCGAGATCATCATTTTCTGCTGTATCCTCCAGATAAATTGAAAAGGGCAGAAACGCCCTGTCCAAAACTGTGCATACTCCGTTCGTCCCAATGTCTACTACTATCTTTTCGCCATGCATTAGTTCATACACTGTTTTTTCCATTCAGCTTCTGCCCTTTCTTCACTATACGGTTATCTATTCTTCCTCATCCTCGGAACCATCAGCCTCTGCGCGCTCTAACAGTTCTTTCATCAGCTCGTCGTCTGTCTCTGTATTTTCTACAGATGCCTTTTTTGCATTTTCCGCAGCGATGGCTGCACTTTCCTTTTCTTCCTCCTCACTGAGCAGTTCGGATGTGTCTGCATTGTCGATCAGACTCTTATCCTCACGCACTTTTGCGATACTTGCCACAGTGACATTCTCATCTAAGTTGATGAGTTTGACACCGGAAGTAATTCTTCCGAGCAACGTTGTATCACTGACTTTGATACGGATAATAATTCCTTCGGTGGTGATCAGCATCAGTTCATTGTCCTGGTTTACCGCTTTCACGCCGACAATATTTCCAGTCTTTTCGGTGATCTTGTAACATTTTACACCCTTACCGCCACGGTTCTGCGTGGTAAATTCGGAGATCAGTGTACATTTTCCAAGACCTTTTTCTGAAACGATCATGAGTGCATCCCCCTGGGACTGCATCTGCATACCGATAACTTCATCCCCATCCGTAAGATTCATACCGATGACTCCCATGGAAGTACGGCCTGTTTTTCTTACATCTGTCTCTTTAAACCGGATACACTGACCATATTTCGTCACTAAGAAAACATCCTGATTGTTATCTGTCTTTTTTACCTCGATCAGCTCATCATCTTCCCTTAAACTGATCGCAGCAAGTCCTGTCTTTCTGACATTTGCATAGTCGGTAATCGGTGTTTTCTTCACAATGCCTTTCTTTGTCGCCATGAACAGGAAATGTCCTTCCGTGTATTCACGGATCGGGATAACTGCCGTAATTTTCTCGCCCGGCTGGAGCTGGAGCAGGTTTACGATTGCAGTTCCCCTCGCGGTACGGCTTGCCTCCGGGATCTCGTAAGCCTTGATACGGTATACACGTCCGGTGTTTGTGAAGAACATCATGTAGTGATGGGATGTCGTCATCAAAAGTTCTTCGATGTAATCGTCATCGATCGTCTCCATTCCCTTGATTCCCTTACCGCCACGGTTCTGTGCGCGGAAATTGTCAAGGCTCATGCGCTTGATGTAACCTAATTTTGTCATGGTAATGACAGTGTTTGTTACTGGAATCAGATCCTCCATGGAAATGTCGTACTCGTCAAAGCCAATGGATGTTCTTCTGTCGTCGCCGTATTTATCAGCAATCAGCAGAATCTCCGTACGGATCACGCCGAGCAGTTTTTTCTTATCTGCCAAAATAGCACGCAATTCTGCAATGCGGTCCATCAGCTCTGCATACTCTGCCTCAAGTTTTTCGCGTTCCAGACCTGTCAGTGCACGCAGACGCATATCTACAATTGCCTGTGACTGTGCATCGCTTAAGGAGAAACGCTCCATCAAACGTGATTTTGCTTCCTGCGTATTCTGGCTGCTCCTTATGATGCTGATGACTTCATCGATATTGTCAAGTGCGATCAGCAAGCCCTCTAAAATGTGGGCGCGTTCTTCCGCTTTGTTTAATTCGTATTTGGTTCTTCTGGTAACGACCTCTTCCTGATGGATCAGGTAATACTTTAACATGTCGTAGAGGTTTAAAACTTTCGGCTCGTTATTTACCAGTGCTAACATGATCACGCCAAAAGTATCCTGAAGCTGTGTATGTTTGTAAAGTAAATTCAATACGACATTCGGATTGACGTCACGGCGGAGTTCGATACAGATACGCATACCCTGACGGTCGGACTCGTCACGCAGATCTGTGATTCCATCCACTTTTTTATCGCGGACTAACTCGGCGATCTTCTCGATCAGTCTCGCTTTATTAACCATGTACGGAAGTTCGGTTACCACGATACGGTTTTTGCCGTTTTGCATTGGTTCTATATCTGTAATTGCACGCACACGGACTTTTCCACGTCCGGTACGGTAAGCCTCATTAATCCCGGCTGTTCCAAGAATCATGCCTCCGGTAGGGAAGTCCGGTCCCTTGACGATAGAGAGTAATTCTTCGATATCGGTATCGCGGTCCTCCTCGACTTTGTTGTCAATGATCTTTACTACGGCATTGATGACTTCGCGCAGGTTGTGCGGCGGAATATTTGTTGCCATACCAACGGCAATACCGGTAGTTCCGTTTACTAAAAGGTTCGGATAACGGGATGGCAGAACGGTAGGTTCTTTCTCCGTCTCATCAAAGTTTGGAACGAAATCAACGGTGTCTTTTCCAATATCGGCAAGCATTTCCATGGAAATTTTACTGAGACGTGCCTCCGTATATCGCATGGCAGCCGCGCCGTCACCGTCCACGGAACCAAAGTTTCCATGACCGTCAACTAACGGATATCTGGTCGACCACTCCTGTGCCATATTTACAAGAGCTCCATAAATAGAACTGTCTCCGTGCGGATGGTATTTACCCATCGTATCACCGACGATACGCGCACATTTACGATGCGGCTTATCCGGACCATTGTTCAGCTCTATCATTGAGTAAAGCACACGGCGCTGTACCGGTTTTAAACCATCCCTTACATCAGGGAGCGCACGCTGCGCGATAACACTCATGGCATAATCGATATAGGATGTTTCCATCGTTTTTTTCAAATCGACGTCATGAATCTGATCAAAAATTTTATCATCCATCTGATTTCTTCTCCATTTCTAACTCGTCTCTGTCATCCGAACTTCTGCAAACGGATCACATCTTCTAAAAATCCGGCTGCACCTATCTGTTAAATATCCAGATTCTGTACATACTTTGCATTTTCCTCGATAAACTCACGTCTCGGTTCTACCTTGTCACCCATCAAAGTCGTAAATGTCACATCAATCTCCGAAGAATTTTCCTCATCGATCATGACACGTTTTAAAATACGTTTTTCCGGATCCATAGTCGTCTCCCAGAGCTGCTCGGCATCCATCTCTCCAAGTCCTTTGTAACGCTGGATTTTGTTATTGCCATCACGTCCGATCTCAATCAGGATATTGTTTAATTCAGCGTCATCGTACGCATACCAGATATTTTTATTTTTCTCAATCTTGTAAAGCGGCGGAGTTGCAAGATATACATGCCCCTGCTTGATGAGTTCCGGCATAAAACGGTATAAAAATGTCAGCATCAGTGTCGCAATATGAGCACCATCGACATCGGCATCCGTCATAATAATGATCTTGTCATAACGCAGCTTGGAAATATCAAAGTCTTCATGAATTCCGGTACCAAATGCAGTGATCATTGCTTTGATCTCGGCATTGCCGTAAATTTTATCCAGTCTCGCTTTTTCCACGTTCAGGATTTTACCACGCAAAGGAAGAATTGCCTGTGTTGCACGGCTTCTTGCTGTCTTTGCAGAACCACCCGCGGAATCTCCCTCGACGATAAAGATCTCACAGTTTTTCGGATCTTTGTCCGAACAGTCTGCAAGTTTTCCAGGTAAGGAAGTACCTTCCAAGGCTGTTTTTCTTCTGGTCAGGTCACGCGCTTTTCTCGCTGCCTCTCTCGCACGCTGCGCAAGCAGAGATTTTTCACAGATACTCTTTGCAACTGCAGGATTCTGCTCTAAGAAATATGTGAGCTGCTCACTTACCACGGAATCCACTGCTCCACGCGCCTCGCTGTTTCCGAGTTTCTGTTTTGTCTGTCCCTCAAACTGCGGCTCCTCAATCTTGATACTGATGATCGCAGTCAGTCCCTCTCGGATATCGTCACCGGTCAGTGCTGGTTCCGAATCTTTTAAAATCTTATTTGCTCTCGCGTAAGTATTAAATGTTTTCGTCAGCGCATTACGGAATCCGGCGAGGTGCGTACCACCTTCCGGCGTAATGATGTTATTTACAAAACTGTAGGTCGCATCGTTGTAGGAATCATTGTGCTGCATGGCAACTTCGACATACACACCATCCCTGGTTCCCTCACAGTAAATGACATCCGGGTACAATGCCTCCTTGCTGCGGTTTAAGTAAGTGACAAATTCCTTGATACCACCGGCATAATGGAACTCATGACAATGATGCGATTCTTCTCTGGTATCCGTAAGTACAATGCGAAGTCCTTTTGTTAAAAATGCTGTTTCACGAAGACGCTGTTTTAAAGTGTCGTAATCATAAACGGTCTCCTCGAAAATCTCAGGATCCGGATGGAATGTAACCTTCGTGCCGTGTTTTTCCGAATCACAGGTTCCGATTACTTTTACCGGTTCGTCCGGTTTTCCGATATGGTAACTTTGGAAATAAACCTGTCCCTCTTTGTATACTTCAACACAAAGTTTGGTGGAAAGCGCATTTACAACTGACGCACCTACTCCGTGCAGGCCACCGGATACTTTATATCCTCCACCGCCGAATTTTCCGCCTGCATGAAGAACCGTATATACAACCTCAAGTGCTGATTTTCCAGCTTTATGATTCATTCCAACCGGAATACCACGCCCGTCATCTTCAACTGTAATGGAATTGTCCGGGTTGATGGTAACCTCTATGTTTTTGCAATATCCGGCAAGTGCCTCATCCACGGCATTATCTACAATCTCATAGACCAAATGATGGAGTCCTCTCGCCGATGTACTGCCGATATACATACCTGGTCTTTTACGAACTGCTTCAAGTCCTTCCAGAATCTGGATCTGGTCAGCTCCGTATTCATTTGGATTTTCAATTTTTTCTGTTGCCATTCTGCTAACCTTGCCTTTCTATAACTTGACCTTTTTCAAATACCTGACCACTTATTACCTCAAAAACCTTATTGATTTCGAACCTGTTACGGATAAATTCATCCAAACCGGTACAGGTAATAATTGTCTGGGTATCACATATACTGTTTAACAAATAATTCTGACGATTGCTGTCCAACTCTGATAAAACATCATCCAGTAAAAGTACCGGAGTATCATGAATTGATTTTCTCACCAGCTCTATCTCGGATAACTTCAAAGAGAGTGCAGAGGTTCTCTGCTGCCCCTGTGAACCAAATTTACGGATATCAACACCTGCAATGGAAAAAAGCAGATCATCACGGTGTGGCCCTACGGATGTCTGGCACTGTTTCAGGTCGCGCGGTTTCACCCGTTCTAACTCCTGTTCCAACAGATCCGCAGAAACACTAGGCTCATACGAAAGAAAAAGTTCTTCTCTCCCGCCGGATATCCGATAGTGTATTTCATGAACAATTTCATTTAGTTCTTTTACAAACTGTTCCCTGCGCCTGATGATTTTTTTCCCGGTATCAATAAGCTGCATATCCCATACCGGAAGTGTATCCGATAATTCAGGACGATAAACCATATCTTTTAACAGTTTATTTCGCTGATTCAGAATTTTATTATAGTTCGACAGATCAGATAAATAGATCTTATCTAACTGACATAACTCAGCATCCAGAAAATGTCTGCGCTCTGATGGACCATTTTTTATGATATTCAGATCTTCTGGCGAAAAAAATACGATGTTCAATATTCCAAAAAGCTCACTCGCTTTTTTCATTGGTATTTTATTTACAGCGATTCCTTTGGAACGGTTGTGTTTTAAATGCATGTCAATCTGATATTGTTTGCCTTTTTTTAAAACCATAGTACGAAGATGCGCTTCGTTTGTTCCAAAACGGATCATCTCTTTGTCTTTGCTTCCCTTGTGGGACTTTGTAGTTCCACTTAAGTAAGCAGCTTCCAGGATATTGGTCTTTCCCTGTGCATTATCGCCAAATAAAATATTGGTTCCCTCATCAAATGAAATCTGGAGATTTTCATAGTTGCGGAAATTGTTCAATTCAATGGACTGAATGATCATTTTGAGACTTTCACCGTTTCCCCGTTATAGGAAATCACATCACCATCATGGATTTTTTTTCCACGCTGAAGTTCTGTTTCACCATTGACTTTTACCAGACCATCCTGGATGACAAATTTTGCATCAACACCGGATTCCACAAGTCCGGCTTTTTTCAAAGCCTGTCCAAGTTTTATAAATTCATCTGTTTCTCTAATCTGAATCTCTATCATGGAATTCCTTTCTATCGCCCTTTGGGCAATATCAATCATAGATTTCAAATTCTATAAAAATAATTAGTTTGCAGCTGCATTAAAGTTAACCGGAAGAATCAGATAAATAAATGTACCTTCATCATCCTTGATAAAACATGGTGCTTTCGGATTGACCATGTAAAGTGTTACTTCTTCTTCATCGATTACTCGCAGCGCATCAATGAAAAACTTTGGATTAAAGCCAATTAAAATATCTTTTCCTTCTTTGGCAATATCGATATCTTCATTCATGGAACCAATAAAGGAATTGATTTTTAATTCCATCGTTCCATCTGTGATGTTCATGATGATCGGTTTCTTATCACCTTCTTTGACAAGAAGTGTTGCACGGTCAATACAGTCTAACAGCTCACGTTTGTTTATTTTTACTTTTGTTTCGTAATCAGAAGATAACATCTGTTCAATCTTGAAGTATTCACCTTCGATCAGACGGGAAACGACTGTCGTATTTTCAAACTCAAAAACGATGTGATTGTCTGTCAGGAAAATAGATACTTCATCTTCTGCACTACCCGGAAGGATTTTGCTGACTTCCTGAAGTGTTTTTCCGGGAACGACAACTTTTTTGTGAGAATAATTATTTTTTAATTCAATGTTGCGAATCGAAATACGGTGTCCGTCGAGGGAGACAACCTTAAGATCGTTTTCTTCGATCTCGAACAACTCACCTGTCATTAATTTGTTGTTGTCATTGTCAGCGATGGAGAAAATAGTCTGGCGAATGACTTCTTTTAAGGTGAACTGGGACATAACGATTGGTTCGTTACGTTCAATGTACGGAATATAGGAAAAATCATCACCGGATTTACCGACAATGTTAAATTTTGCTTTTTCACATGTAATAGTTGTTTTAAAGGATGCGTCAGTTTCGATCGTAACATCACTGTCTGGAAGTTTACGGACAATCTCGGAAAAGATTTTTGCATCCAGTGCGATTACACCACGTTCTGCAATCTCGCCTTCGATCTTTGTTTCGATCCCAAGTTCCATATCATTTGCAGTAAGTTTAATTTCGTTTGCAGAAGCATCGATCAGAATACATTCTAAGATCGCCATGGTAGTTCTGGTTGGAACTGCTTTTGAAACAATATTAACACCATGTAACAGATTAGATTTAGAACAAATTAATTTCATGTTGTAGATAACTCCTTCCTGATGAAACGTAGTGGCTCGCC
>OHWL01000172.1_pt1 | contig 17223 bp, 10 predicted proteins | sample 1579711 | NCBI WGS metagenome assembly OHWL01 (sample SAMEA3882523, study PRJEB24775) | human gut metagenome | biome: human-associated habitat; feature: intestine environment; material: feces | place: Netherlands | collected 2009/2010 | reverse complement strand
AGGAGCCGTACAATCCCCGTCTGGATTTGGAAAACTATCATTACCCCACAATAGACCTGATGAAGCATTACGATGACAATGGTCCGACCATTGACATGGTAGAGCAGAACGCGAACAAGGATAAGATTATCAATACTCTGCGTAGTTTCGGTATAGAAATCAGTACCATTAAGGCGACGGTAGGTCCTACGGTGACGCTGTATGAAATCACTCCCGAGCAGGGCGTCCGCATTTCGAAGATACGCGGTCTGGAAGATGATATTGCCCTCAGCCTTTCGGCGCTCGGCATCCGTATCATCGCTCCCATTCCGGGAAAGGGTACGATTGGTATCGAAGTGCCCAACTCCAATCCGAAGATTGTATCCGGTCAGAGTATTATCGGCAGCAAGAAGTTCCAGGAGTCTACTTACGACTTGCCCATCGCACTGGGTAAGACGATTACGAATGAAGTGTTTATGGTGGATTTGTGCAAGATGCCGCACGTGCTCGTTGCCGGTGCTACCGGTCAGGGTAAGTCCGTGGGGTTGAATGCCATCATCACCTCCTTATTATATAAGAAGCATCCGGCAGAGCTGAAGTTTGTGCTGGTAGACCCCAAAAAAGTAGAATTCAGCATCTACTCCGTGATTGAGCATCACTTCCTCGCGAAATTACCCGACGGGGAAGATGCCATCATTACGGACGTCACGAAGGTGGTGCAGACTTTGAACTCCATCTGTGTGGAGATGGATACCCGCTATGACTTGCTGAAAGCTGCCCATGTGCGCAATATCAAGGAGTATAACGAGAAGTTCATCAACCGTCGTCTGAATCCGGAAAAGGGGCATAAGTTCATGCCTTACATCGTAGTCGTTATCGACGAGTTCGGTGACTTGATTATGACAGCCGGTAAGGATGTGGAACTGCCCATCGCACGTATCGCCCAGTTGGCGCGTGCCGTGGGTATACATATGATTATCGCTACACAGCGACCGACAACAAACATCATTACGGGTACGATTAAGGCCAACTTCCCGGCGCGTATCGCCTTCCGTGTATCGGCAATGGTCGATTCGCGTACCATCCTCGACCGTCCGGGAGCCAACCAGCTGATAGGCCGCGGTGATATGTTATTCCTGCAGGGAGCTGACCCGGTGCGTGTGCAGTGTGCCTTTATCGATACGCCCGAAGTGGCGGAGATTACGAAGTTTATCGCCCGCCAGCAGAGTTACCCCACTGCTTTCTATCTGCCCGAATATGTGGATGAAAATGCAGGAGGTGATTTGGGGGATGTGGATATGGGACGTCTCGATCCTTTGTTCGAGGATGCAGCCCGTCTCGTTGTTATTCACCAGCAGGGTTCCACATCGCTCATTCAGCGTAAGTTTGCCATCGGTTATAATCGTGCCGGCCGCATCATGGACCAGTTGGAGAAAGCGGGGATTGTGGGACCGGCGCAAGGTAGTAAGGCGCGTGAGGTGTTCTGTATAGATGAGAGCGACCTGGAAATGCGGTTAAACAATTTGCAATAAGGAATGGTTATTTATAGAATGATGAAACTTGATAAGCTTTTACTTGGTGTGCTATTGCTGTTGTTTGCTGTGCCGATGTCGGCACAACAACCGGATGCCAAGAATATATTGGAGCGTACAGCCGAAGCCTTTCGGAAAGCGGGAGGGGTGAAGCTGGCGTTTACCGTGAACGAACAACAAGGCTCTTATGCGGGAGTTCTCTATCTGGAAGGTGAGAAATTTGTGGTTGAGACCGAGGGAATGAAGACTTGGTTTGACGGACATACGCAGTGGAGCTATGTGGCTTCGGCAGATGAGGTGAATGTATCGGAACCTACGCAGGAGGAATTGCAGACTCTTAATCCGTATGCTTGGTTGTCCCTCTACAAGCAGGGATACAGATTGAAGTTGAGCAGTGTCGGTGGTAAGCAAGACAAGTCTGTTTATTACATCACCATGACTGCTGCCGACAAGAGAAAAGACCCTGAAAGTGTCTATCTGTTTGTGACAAAGGATACGTATCGTCTGCATCAAGTGGACTTGGCACCACGGGGGAGTAAGTATATGACTACTATCCTTATTGATAGCTACCAGACAGGACAATCCTATCCGGATAGTTTTTTTGTCTTTGACAAAAAAGCCTATCCCACAGCTGAAGTCATCGACATGCGCTAAATAGTAAATTGTAAATAGTCAAATAGTAAATAATATAATGATGGAAACAGAAAAAGTAAAATGTCTGATTATCGGTTCGGGTCCTGCCGGCTATACTGCCGCTATTTATGCAGGCCGTGCCAATCTTTCACCGGTACTTTATGCAGGATTGCAGCCCGGTGGCCAGTTGACAACCACTACTGATGTGGAGAATTTCCCCGGTTATCCCCAAGGTATCGGAGGTCCGGAATTAATGGAAGACCTGCGGAAGCAAGCCGAACGTTTTGGCGCAGATTTGCGTTATGGAGTTGCTACCGCAGCCAATCTTGCTGAAGCACCTTACAAGATTACGATTGATGACGAAAAGATGATTGAGGCTGAAACGCTGATTATTGCTACAGGTGCCGCTGCGAAGTATCTGGGGCTGGAGGATGAAAAGAAATATGCGGGAATGGGTGTCAGCGCTTGTGCCACTTGTGATGGTTTCTTCTACCGCAAGAAAACGGTAGCTGTTGTAGGGGGTGGAGATACTGCCTGCGAGGAAGCTGTTTACCTTGCCGGATTGGCTGCCAAGGTTTATCTGATTGTCCGCAAACCTTATCTCCGCGCTTCCAAGATTATGCAGGAGCGTGTGATGAAGCATGACAAGATTGAAGTACTGTTCGAACATAATGCCGTAGGCTTGTTTGGAGAGAACGGTGTGGAAGGTGTACATTTGGTACAGCGTATGGGTGAACCGGATGAGAAGCGCTATGATGTAGCTATTGACGGTTTCTTCCTTGCCATCGGCCATAAACCCAACTCGGATATTTTCAAACCTTATGTAGATACGGACGAAGTAGGTTATATCGTCACCGAGCCGGGAACACCGCGTACGAAAGTGCCGGGCGTATTCGCCGCCGGAGACGTTGCTGATCCTCACTATCGTCAAGCCATCACCGCTGCCGGAACTGGTTGCCAGGCAGCCATTGAAGCGGAACGGTATCTTTCTGCAAAAGGAGTGATTTAATAAGGGATTAAGGATTAGGGATTAGTTTGTGACAGTATTATACATATAACAAGAGGTATAAGCTCATCCCTAATCCCTTATCCTTATCCTATCTTGCTGATTTTCTTCAGCTTTTCTTCGTCTATGATTTTGATTTTACGTCCGTCGATGGTGATTAACCGTTCTGTGGCAAACTGTGACAACGTACGTATGGCGTTGGAAGTGGTCATGTTTGACAAATTGGCCAGATCTTCACGCGAGAGATAGATACTCAAGGTGGAGCCGTCTTCCTCCAAACCATAACTTTCTTTGAGGAATAGCAGGGATTCTGCGAGTCTTCCGCGGATATGTTTCTGCGTCAGGTTTACAGTGCGTTCATCGGCAATGCCCAAGTCAACGGACAATTGCTTGATGAAGAACATGGCAAGGTCGTTGTTTTGTGTGAGCAGAGTCATCAAGGCAGTCATGGGGATTTGGCAAACAAGAGACGGCTCGAATGCAGATGCTGCCGTGACATAGTCTGTTTTTGCAAAGTAAGGGCGGTAACCGAAATATTCGACAGGTTTAATCATACGGATAATCTGGCTTCTACCACCGACTCCGTCTTTATAGATTTTGACCTTTCCACTCAGCAGACACATCAAATGCGTAGGTGTCTCGCCTTCGCAATGGATGACTTCGTTTTTTTTGTAGTTCTGGAGTGTGAAGTGGTTGGCGAGGAATTCCCGTTGTTCGTCATTCAAGGGAGACCATATATCTGCAATCAACTCCGGAACATTAATATCAGACAAGTTTACTTTTACCATAACTGCTGCAAAACTGTGTTATACAGCACAAATGTAAAAAGAAAAAATTAAATATTGCACAAATATGACAAAAAGATGTCGTAGGGGGGGAGATGAAGGAAAATCTATATATTTACGATTAGACGATTTACGATTGAAGTTTGTATTGTTAAACAACTACTCATTAGCAGGTGGGTTTATGATTGTATGAGTAACTCCAACCGTAAACCGTCAAATCGTAAATCGTAGTAACTTAATTGTTTATCGTAGTATCTCTATCCCCCTCCCTACGGGGGAGGGGCTAGGGAGAGGCCTACTTTGTAAACAGCAGCTCCCTATATTTCGGAAGCGGCCAGATTTCATCATCAATTTCCATCTCAAGGTGGTCGATGTGGTCACGGATACTTTCCAGATAAGGGCGTACGGTTTCTTCGTAAGCGAAAGCCTTGTCTTTGTAGTTATCCATGTGGTTGGCTACTTTGCGGGCTTCGGTCATTTCGCGTACTTGTACCTTGATGGCTGTTACGCGCTTGGAAATTTCGCGTACAAGCTCTTTCCGGTCGGCACTGAGGACTTCGTATTCTTCGGGAGAGAAGGTCTCGCGCAGGCCACGGAGATTTTCCAGCAGACGGTTTTGGTAGATAACGGCAGTCGGTACGATGTGGTTGATGGCAAGGTCGCCCAGCACACGGCTTTCTATCTGTACCTTCATGGTGTATTTCTCCAGTTCTACTTCCAGGCGGCAGGCAAGCTCCGTTTCGTTGAAGATACGTTCGCCGATGAGTACGGAACGGGACTGGTTATCCATGTAGTGCATCAGGGCTTCGGGAACGTGGCAGATGTTGGTCAGCCCACGGCGGGCGGCTTCCTGCTTCCATTGTTCGGAGTAGCCGTCACCCTCAAAGCGGATAGGCTCGGAGGCGATGATGGTCTCTTTCATAATGCGGAAGATGGCTTCATCCTTGCCGACTCCTTCTTCCATCAGTTTGTCGATGGAGACTTTGAATTCGTTCAACTGGTTTGCCATAGCTGCATTGATGGCAATCATGGCGGCGGCACAGTTGGCGGACGAACCTGCGGCACGGAACTCAAAGCGGTTGCCGGTGAAGGCGAACGGCGAGGTGCGGTTGCGGTCGGTATTGTCAATCAGCAGTTCGGGAATTTGCGGGATGTCCAGCTTCATTCCCTGTTTGCCTGCCAGTGAGACAAGGTCATCGTTGCCGCTTTCTTCTATATGGTCCAGCACTTGCGTGAGCTGTTTGCCCAGGAAAGAAGAAATGATGGCGGGCGGCGCTTCGTTGGCTCCCAGGCGATGGGCGTTGGTGGCACTCATGATAGAGGCTTTCAGCAAACCGTTGTGGTGGTATACCGCCATCAGGGTGTTGACAATGAAGGTGATGAAGCGCAGATTGTCTTCGGCGGTCTTGCCCGGAGCCATCAGCAGAACGCCGGTGTCTGTACCCAGTGACCAGTTGTTATGCTTCCCCGAGCCGTTGACGCCTTTGAAGGGTTTTTCGTGCAGCAACAGGCGGAAGCCGTGGCTCCGCGCCACCTTGCGCATGAGCGACATGAGAAGCATGTTATGATCTACCGCCAGGTTGCATTCTTCGAAAATGGGAGCCAGCTCAAATTGGTTGGGAGCCACTTCGTTATGGCGGGTCTTGACGGGTATGCCCAGTTCCAGCGCCTGTATTTCAAGGTCTTTCATAAAGGCAGCCACACGGGTGGGGATGGCTCCGAAGTAATGGTCTTCCAATTGCTGGTTCTTGCTGGCTTCGTGTCCCATCAGGGTGCGCCCGGTCAGCAGCAGGTCGGGACGGGCGGCATACAGTCCTTCGTCTACCAAGAAGTATTCCTGTTCCCAGCCCAGGTAGGCCACCACTTTCTTCACTTCCGGGTTGAAGTAACGGCACACGTCCACGGCGGCTTTGCCCACAGCACTCAAGGCTTTCAGCAGTGGCGTTTTATAGTCCAGCGACTCGCCGGTGTAAGCAATGAAAACGGTAGGGATGCACAGGGTGTCGTCCACCACGAAGACAGGCGATGAGGGGTCCCATGCGCTGTAGCCGCGTGCCTCGAAAGTGTTTCGGATGCCGCCGTTGGGGAAGCTGGAAGCATCGGGCTCCTGCTGTACGAGGAGCTTGCCGGAGAATTCTTCCATCATTCCACCCTTGCCGTCGTGTTCCACAAAGGCGTCGTGCTTTTCGGCTGTGCCTTCCGTCAGGGGTTGGAACCAGTGGGTGTAGTGGGTTACACCTAGCTCGGTTGCCCAGCGTTTCATGCCTGCCGCCACTTCGTCGGCTATGGCACGCTCCAGGGGGGCACCGTTGTCCATGGCGTCCGTCAGTTTGGCATAAACGGCGCCGGGCAGATACTTGAACATTTTCTCGCGGTTGAAAACGTATTTGGCGAAATATTCACTGGGCCTTTCGGCTGGTGTCTCCACCGTTGCTGCTTTCTTCTTGAAAGCCGTTTCGACTACTCTGAATCTTAATTTTGACATAATACCTAAATTTGTTTAGTTGTTGATTAGTAGAGTGAATGAAAAAAACTTTTGTGATTAATTGTATGCCGACTCTCCATGCTCGTAGATATCGAGTCCTTCCTCTTCAATGCGTTTCGGAACACGCAAGCCATGTATCTTGTCCAGCACTTTAAAGACAATGAAGCCCATGCCTGCCGCCCACGCTCCTACCACGGCCGCGCCGAAGAGCTGTGCCAGCAGGAAGCTGCTGCCGCCGCCATAGAACAGCCCCTCTTCTGTGGCGAAGAGTCCTGTAAGGATCGTTCCCAGGCAACCGCAAACGCCGTGTACGGACGATGCGCCTACGGGGTCGTCAATTTTCAGCACATGGTCGATAAAGTCGACTACAAATATCATTACCACGCCGCAAATGGCACCGATAAGTACAGACCCGAAAGGCGATACCAGGTCACATCCCGCCGTGATGCCCACCAGTCCTGCCAGCACACCGTTCAGTGTGAGGGACAAGGAAGGTTTGCCATACTTCATCCAACTCGCCACCAGTGCGAAGAAACCTCCTGCACAAGCTGCCAGGTTGGTGGTGAGGAACACATGCGAAATGGCCGTCTGGTCTCCACTTGTTGCCGCTGCCAACTGCGAACCGGGGTTGAACCCGAACCAGCCGAACCAAAGGATAAACACGCCCAGGCAGGCAAGCGTCAAACTATGACCGGGGATGGCCCTTGATTTGCCGTCTTTCCCGTATTTGCCAATACGCGGTCCCAGAATGGCGGCGCCCACCAAGGCAATCCATCCGCCTACGGAGTGAACCACCGTAGAACCGGCAAAGTCATGAAAAGTAGTGCCGAACGTCCTCATCATAAAGGAGCCTTCGTCTCCGTTCATCAGCCATCCGCCGCCCCAGGTCCAGTGGCCGGAAACCGGATAAATGAGTACGCTGATAAAGACAGTATAGACCAGATACATGGAGAACTTGGTACGTTCCGCCATGGCTCCGGACACGATGGTGGCTGCCGTGGCGCAGAATACAGTCTGGAAAATCAGGAAGCCTTCGATGGGCAATCCGTTGTCGATGATTTTGTCCATCGCCTCCAAGTTGAAAAAATGGGGGGCGCCCACAAAACCGCCTATGCCGAACATCAGCCCGAAGCCGATGAACCAGAACAGGATGGAGCCGAACATGAAGTCTACCAGATTTTTCATCAGCACGTTGGCCGTGTTCTTGGTACGGATGAACCCGGCTTCTACCAAGGCGAATCCCGGTTGCATGAAGAATACCAGCATGGCGGCAAGTAGCATCCATACAGTGTTGAGTCCGGTAGCAAGTTCGCCCAGGGCCCCGGCGGTTGCATCGGGCGCCGCGGTGGTGGCTGCCACGCCTGCATCTTGCGCCCAAAGGCCGGCGGGGAGCATAAATAAGAGTATAGTATCCATAATTTTTCTCGTTTACGTTGTGTAGTATTGTTTTATTCCCGACTTTACTTTTGCCGGTAAAGGGAAGTAGCTTGCGCTTATTTTTCCTGTTCTGCATTATACAGGGCTATGTCGCCCCGCTCGCCCGTGCGTATGCGGACGGCGTCTTCAATGGGGATGACGAAAATACGTCCGTCGCCTATCTCGCCGGTGTGCGCCGCCTTGATGATGGCTTGCACTGTTTTCTCCACATTCTTTTCGCGCACCACGATGGAAACCAGGATTCTTTCAATCGAACTGGTATCATACACCACGCCACGGTAGATACGTCCTTGGCGTGCTTTGCCAATGCCTCTTACATCGTAGTAGGAAAACCATTCGATGTCGGCTTCGAGCAACGCGTCCTTTACGTCCTCGAACTTGGTCTTACGGATAATAGCCTCAATTTTCTTCATTGTTGTACTTGTAATTTATATGTTCCAATCTTTTTACCTTTTTAAAAACTGATACCTCTCTCTACTTTGTCGTTATGTCTGAATTTGTTATTGTATCTGCATTTTCTGCACTTCCTGTCAGAAACTCAGTCCGAATACGAAATAGGCCCCTTCGGTGCGCGGATTCACCGTCACCTTGGCGAAGGCGGGGACTGAGAATGAGTCTGTAATCTTGATTTCCTTGGATGCCCCAAGGCTGATGTCGCATACGGCGAATCCGTCCGAACCGCTGCATTCCGGATCTGCGGACACGTTATAGAAGTCATTGGCCCATGGCGTGGCTCCTATTTCTGCCGTCCAGTCCAGGCCTGCCAGTTTGAAGGGGGCGGCGAGTGATATGTAAGAGGAGTAAGCCCGGTCGCCGTCCTTGTTCACCCCGTCGGCACCTGCAAAGTTGGTGTACCAGTTCACTGCCAGCGAACCGAAATCGTAGCCTATCTGCGCTTCGAATACATGGCTGGTATGGTGCGTGCCATAGTGGAAATAGCCGGGGCCGCCATTGAACCAGTAGTCTGTCACCGAAATGCTGAAACCGCCGGTGCTGTAGCCCAGCGTCAGGTCCAGTTCTTTCGTATCAGCGGACTCAATGCCTGCGGATCCCCATGCGCCGAGCGAAAATCCTTTGTAGGCAACGGACAATGACGGCTGTATGCTTACGCCTCCCAAATCCTGTCCGCGCCAAATATAGCCGCTTACCAAGTCAGTTCCTACGCTGGCTTCCACCTTGTCTTGAGCGATGCTCGTTGCCGGCACTGTCATGGACAGGCCTAATAGCAATGCCGTTTCCTTAAAATTCATCTTCATAGCTTTTTACCTTTTAATCAATAATAGTGAGTATGTCATATTTTATATACCTATTGGCTTGATTGATGTAAGTCCGATGCAAGCACAAAGTGCTTCAAGGTGTTGTCATGTACTGTGCTCAGAGCAACCATTTTCTGATCCGTTTCATGGCTTCTTCGCAATCCGCCCGCTCTCCGAAAGCGGTCAAGCGGATATATCCTTCACCACTGGGGCCGAAGCCTACTCCCGGCGTGCCCACTACATTGGCTTCATACAGCATCTGTTCAAAGAATTTCCACGAGCTTACCTCGCCCGGCGCCTTCACCCACAGGTAGGGGGCGTTCTCTCCGCCGAAAACTTTGAGTCCTGTACTTTCCAACGCTTCTTTCATGATGCGGGCGTTAGCCATATAATACTGTATGATGGCTTTCACTTGCTTTTTACCCTCGGGGGTATAGATCGCTTCGGCACCACGCTGGGTGATATAGGATGTGCCGTTGAACTTGGTGCACTGGCGGCGGTTCCACATCCGGTTCAGCGGAATGCGCTCTCCTTCCAGCGTGGCGGCTGTGAGTTCTTTCGGTACGACGGTGTATCCGCAACGCACCCCGGTGAATCCGGCCGTCTTCGAGAAACTGCGAAATTCTATCGCTACTTTCTTCGCTCCTTTTATCTCATAAATGGAGTGAGGAATGTCCGGGTCTTGTATGTAGGCCTCGTAGGCAGCATCGTAAAGGATGAGGGTATCATTTTCCAATGCATAGTTCACCCATTTTTTCAGTTCGGCCTTGCTAATGACCGTCCCCGTAGGGTTATTGGGATAGCAGAGGTATAGGATATCTATCCTGCGGTCGGGGATTTCGGGCACGAAATTATTCTCGCTCAGGCAAGGCAAGTATACCACGTTGCTCCATCGCCCGTCTTCCAGTATCCCGGCACGGCCGCACATTACGTTCGAGTCGATGTATACGGGGTAGATGGGGTCTGTCACGCCGATGCTGTTGTCGTGGCGAAGGATGTCTCCGATATTTCCCGTATCGCTCTTGGCGCCGTCACTGATAAAGACTTCGCCGGGTTCCAGATAGACGCCGCGCGGAGTGTAATCGTTCCTGATGACGGCATCTATCAGGAAATCATAACCTTGTTCGGGACCGTAACCGTGGAATGTCTCTTTGTTTGCCAGCTCGTCTACTGCCTTATGCATGGCTTTGATGGAAGCTTGAGGCAGCGGGCGGGTTACATCTCCGATACCCAGGCGGATAAGGTCCGTTTTGGGATGAGAGACTTTGAATGCATTTACCTTTTTGGCAATGTCCGAAAACAAGTAATTGTTTGGTAGTTTTAAAAAATGTTCGTTTACTAGTGCCATCGTTGTTATTGTTTTTATCGTTGTTTTAAGTTTTTCAAAATCAGTATCACATCTCTATTTCGCCTTCGAAAACCTTTCCGGCCGGACCGGTCATGTATACATGTCCGTCTTTCTCGTTCCAATGGATGTGGAGATCGCCTCCGTCCATCCTTACCCACGATTTTCGTCCGGCTTTATGGTTCAGTACGGCTGCCACGGCGGTGGCGCAGGCTCCTGTTCCGCAAGCCATTGTGATGCCCGAACCTCTTTCCCACACTCTCATCCGTAGGGATTGGTCCGGCAATATTTCTACAAATTCCACATTGGTCCGCTCAGGAAAAAGCGGATGATTTTCCAGTTTCGGGCCAACCGCCGGCAAATCCACCTCTTTTATATCATCTACGAAAATGACAACATGCGGATTTCCCATGCAGACGAATGTTCCTTTGTATTCTTTTCCATCGGCCGGGATGGTTTCTGCCAGCATTCCGCCGGTTTTCGTAGCTATCTGTCTGGGGTTCGATAACAGGGGCGTACCCATATCTACGGTTACATCCTTCACCACCCCGTTGCCTGTATGAAGTTTCAGGATTTTGATTCCCGAAAGGGTTTCCAGTGTGATCACCTCCTTATCCGTCAATCCTTTCTCGTATACATATTTGCCTATGCAGCGCGAGGCGTTTCCACACATCATGGCTTCGGAGCCGTCTGCGTTGAATATACGCATACTGAAATCCGCTTTCTCGGATGCTCCAATCAGTACCAGACCGTCCGCACCGATACCGGTATGATAAGCGCTCCATTTTCTGGCGGCTTTTATCGGATCTTGCAGCGGAGAAGACAAGGTATTTACATAGATATAATCATTGCCGGTTCCTTGCATCTTGGTGAACTTGATAGTTGTTGCCATTTTGATTAATACTTATTTATTGTGGTTTCCTTTTGCTTTTAATTCTGTGCAAATATATATCTTTTTGATATTTTATAAGATATAATTGTTTCTATTTTCTTATTTATTTTCATTCTAATAACAAATAGAAACAGAAGTATTTATTTTTTCTTTCAAATTGTATCAAAACAAGGGTAGATAGTTTTGAATTGTAAGTCAATAGGTCGTTATATGGTTGAGGGATGTAATATTCCTATTATTATATCCCGGTTGATTGACTATAAAGGGGATATGCCGTCATAAATACAATCTATATGAATAAAAGAAATGTCCAAACTTACAATTTAAAAGTATTTTTCACAATCTAGCTTTCAAATATTAAATATACACGTCATATATACAACAAACTGTAATACAGAGACGCAAGACTGCATCTTTTTATCAAAAGAAAGCACCAACTCTTCATCAAAAAGAAATAAATTACCTACTTTTGCAGAACAATATGAAATACAAACCAGCATTATTATAAACTAAAGATAGCAATAATGGTAAAAACAGAGCAAACAGGTCTTTATGACGCAACCAACGAACATGACGCTTGCGGCGTAGGCATGGTAGTCAACATTCATGGCAACAAGTCGCATGAACTGGTAGACTCCGCATTAAAGGTATTGGAAAACATGCGCCACCGAGGCGCAGAAGGAGCCGATAACAAAACCGGCGACGGAGCCGGAATCATGCTACAGATTCCCCACGAATTCATCCTCCTGCAAGGCATCCCCGTACCCGAAAAAGGAAAATACGGAACCGGACTCGTATTTCTGCCCAAAGACGAAAAAGAGCAGGCCGGCATCCTAAGCATTATGATTGAAGAAATAGAACGCGAAGGACTTACCTTGATGCACCTGCGCAATGTGCCCACCAACCCCGCCTGCCTGGGAAAGGACGCACGGGCCACCGAACCGGACATCAAACAGGTATTCATCACCGGAGTGACAGATGCGGACAGTCTGGAACGCACCCTCTACATCATCCGCAAGAAGATAGAAAAGCGCGTGCGGCACACGGACTTCTACATCGTTTCGCTATCGGCAAAAAACATTATATATAAAGGCATGCTCTCGTCCATGCAAGTGCGCGAGTACTTCCCGGACCTGACGCAACCCTACTTTACCAGCGGATTGGCATTGGTACACTCCCGTTTCAGCACCAACACATTTCCTACATGGAGCCTCGCCCAACCGTTCCGTTTGTTAGCGCACAACGGCGAAATCAATACCATCCGCGGTAACCGGGGTTGGATGGAGGCGCGCGAAAGTGTCCTTTCCTCTCCGGCACTAGGGGATATCAAAGACATCCGTCCCATTATCCAGCCGGGCATGAGCGACAGTGCCTCACTGGACAATGTGCTGGAATTTTTTGTGATGTCGGGACTGAGCCTGCCCCATGCCATGGCGATGCTGGTACCCGAATCGTTCAACGACAAAAACCCCATCAGTGAAGATTTGAAAGCGTTTTACGAATATCACTCCATCCTGATGGAACCTTGGGACGGGCCTGCCGCACTGCTGTTCAGTGACGGACGCTTTGCCGGAGGAATGTTGGACCGCAACGGTCTGCGCCCTGCCCGTTACCTCATTACCAATAATGACATGATGGTAGTAGCCAGTGAAGTAGGCGTGATGGATTTCGAACCGGGAGAGATTAAAGAGAAAGGGCGCCTGCAACCGGGAAAGATACTGATGATTGATACCGAACAGGGTAAAATATATTATGACGGTGAACTGAAAGAACAACTGGCATCGGCACGTCCCTATCGCGCCTGGCTGTCTGCCAACCGCATCGAGCTCGATACCTTGAAAAGCGGACGCAAGATAGACAACCGGATAGACGGCTATGACCGTATGCTGCGTACCTTCGGCTTCTCGCGCGAGGATATAGAACGCACCCTCATGCCGATGTGCAACACAGGGGCCGAACCCATCGCCTCTATGGGTAACGACACGCCGCTGGCCGTCCTTTCGGACAGGCCGCAGTTGCTGTTCAACTATTTCCGGCAACAGTTTGCCCAAGTGACCAATCCCGCCATCGACCCTATCCGTGAAGAGTTAGTCATGTCGCTCACCGAGTACATCGGGGCCGTGGGAATGAATATCCTGGTGCCCAGCGAAAGCCATTGCAAAATGGTACGTCTGCCCCATCCCGTGCTGAACAACACCCAACTGGACATCCTCTGCAACATCCGGTATAAAGGATTCAATACCGTGAAACTCCCTATCGTATTCGAGGTGAGCAAGGGAAAAGCCGGATTGCAAGAGGCCCTGAACGACCTGTGCAACAAAGCCGAGCAATCCGTTACCGACGGAGTGAACTATATCATTCTGAGCGACCGTTTTGTGGACGACACCCATGCCGCCATCCCGTCGCTGCTGGCGGTTAGCGCTGTCCATCATCACCTCATCTCCGTTCAGAAACGCGTGCAAACCGCATTGATTGTAGAAAGCGGCGAGATTCGCGAGGTGATGCACGCCGCCCTGTTGCTGGGATATGGCGCCAGTGCCATCAATCCCTACATGGCCTTCGCCGTACTGGATGAACTGGTGAGGAAAGGCGATGTGCAGATGAATTACGAAACGGCCGAAAAAAATTATATCAAGGCCATCCGCAAGGGCTTGTTCAAGATCATGAGCAAGATGGGCATTTCTACCATCCGTTCCTATCGGGGCGCAAAGATTTTTGAAGCCGTAGGGGTCAGTGAGGAATTACTGAGAAGCTATTTCGGCACACAGACATCCAGCATCGGAGGCATCCGTCTGGAAGAAGTCGCCAGAGACGCCATCGCCCTGCACGATGCCGGATTCGCTGCAAAAGAAATGAGCGACATTTTACCGCACAACGGACTGTTCTCTTTCCGCAAAGACGGAGAACGGCACGCCTGGAATCCGGAAACCATCTCCACCCTGCAACTGGCCACCCGGCTGGGCAGCTACAAGAAGTTCAAGGAATTCACCTCCATGGTAGATGGAAAAGAGTCACCCCTCTTCCTGCGCGACTTCTTCGGGCACAAACGAAACCCTATTGATATTGAAAAGGTGGAGCCGGTAGAAAACATCGTGAAACATTTCGTGACAGGAGCCATGTCCTTCGGCGCTATCAGCAAGGAGGCACATGAGGCGCTGGCACTGGCCATGAACAAACTGGGCGCACGCAGCAATACGGGTGAAGGAGGTGAGGACAGCGACCGCATTACCGGCACTTACCAGGGTATCTCACTTTGCAGCAAGACCAAGCAGATAGCATCGGGACGCTTCGGAGTCACCGCCGAATACCTGGTCCATGCCGAAGAGATCCAGATAAAGGTGGCCCAAGGCGCCAAGCCGGGAGAAGGAGGACAACTGCCGGGATTCAAGGTAGACGAGGTGATTGCCAAAACCCGCCACTCCATTCCGGGCATCTCGCTCATTTCCCCTCCACCCCACCATGACATTTATTCCATCGAAGATTTGGCCCAGTTGATATTCGACCTGAAAAACGTAAACCCACAGGCACGAATCAGTGTGAAACTGGTAGCCGAAAGCGGCGTGGGAACCATTGCCGCCGGAGTGGCCAAAGCGAAAGCCGACTTGATTGTCATTTCGGGAGCGGAAGGAGGAACCGGCGCGTCGCCTGCATCGAGTATGCGGTATGCAGGTATCTCGCCCGAAATAGGACTGAGCGAGACGCAACAGACCTTGGTGTTGAACGGACTCCGCGGACAAGTGAAACTGCAAGTGGACGGACAGTTGAAAACCGGACGGGATATTATCAACATGGCCTTGCTGGGTGCGGAAGAATTCGGTTTCGGTACCACCGCATTGATTGTACTGGGATGCGTCATGATGCGCAAGTGCCACACCAACACCTGTCCCGTAGGCGTGGCCACCCAAGACCCCGAACTCCGCAAACATTTCCGCAGACACTATGAATATGTAGTGAATTATTTCACTTTCCTGGCACAGGAAGTACGCGAATATCTGGCCGAAATGGGATTCACCCGGTTGGAGGATATCATTGGACGGACAGACCTGATTGAAATACAACAAGCACCAAGTGAGAAGAAATCCTCACTATTGGATTTCAGCAGACTGCTACACCGGGTGGACAACGGAGCTGCCATACACCATGTCATGGAACAGAAGCACGACATTGCCCATGTGAAGGATGTGACCATACTGGCCGCCGCCAGGGATGCCATAGAAAACGGAAAAGAAATTTCCCTGGAATACACCATCGCCAATACGGACCGTTCGGTAGGTGCCATGCTGGCAGGAGCGGTTGCCAAGAAATACGGGCAGGCAGGACTTACGGAACAGACCATCCACATCAAATTCAAAGGTTCGGCAGGCCAAAGTTTCGGTGCGTTCCTGACCCACGGCATCAGTTTCAAGCTGGAAGGCGAAGCGAATGACTATCTGGGAAAAGGACTGAGCGGCGGACGCATTGCGGTACTGCCCCCCGTGCGCAGCAATTTCGATGCGGAAAAGAATACCATCGCCGGAAACACCCTGCTGTATGGCGCTACTGACGGCGAGGTGTATATCAACGGACGGGTGGGCGAACGCTTCGCCGTCCGCAATTCCGGTGTGACGGCCGTGGTAGAGGGTGTAGGCGACCACTGTTGCGAATACATGACCGGAGGACGGGTCGTGGTACTGGGGGAAACCGGACGAAATTTCGCTGCCGGAATGAGTGGCGGCGTGGCTTACGTGTGGAACAAGAACCACAACTTCGATTATTTCTGCAACATGGAGATGGTGGAGCTCTCACTTATCGAGGAGGCATCTTACCGGAAGGAGCTGCATGAACTGATCCGTCAGCATTACCTCTATACCGGTTCCAAACTGGCACGAACAATATTAGATAACTGGAATCACTATGTGGATGAATTTATCCAGGTAGTACCTATCGAATATAAACGAGTATTGCAAGAAGAACAAATGCGCAAGCTACAGCAAAAAATAGCTGATGTACAAAGAGATTATTAATACATCACACAAATTATCAACAAAGAAATACAACAAAGATATGGGAAATCCAAAAGCATTTTTAACTATACCGCGTCAGGAAGCGGGCTACCGTCCCATCCACGACCGGATATCAGATTATAGCGAGGTAGAACAGACTCTGAACAGCCGTGACCGGAAACTTCAAGCCTCACGCTGCATGGACTGCGGCGTTCCCTTCTGCCACTGGGCTTGTCCGCTGGGCAACAAGCAGCCCGAATTTCAAGATGCCCTCTACAAAGGCAAATGGGAGGAAGCCTACAAGATATTGAACGAAACCAACGATTTTCCTGAGTTCACCGGCCGCATCTGCCCCGCCCTCTGCGAAAAGAGTTGCGTGCTGAAACTGAGCATGGACTCTCCCGTCACCATCCGCGAGAACGAAGCGGCCATTGCCGAAGCAGCCTTCCGCGAAGGTTACATCAAGCCCCGGAACATTGAACGCAACGGACGGAAAGTAGCCATTATCGGCGCCGGGCCCGCCGGACTGGCCGCCGCCAACCAGCTCAACGGAAAAGGGTACACAGTGACCGTCTTCGACAAGAATGAGGCTCCCGGCGGCCTGCTACGTTACGGCATCCCCAACTTCAAGCTGCACAAGCCCATCATCGACCGCCGTATCCGGGTGATGGAAGAAGAAGGCATCCACTTCAAAATGAACAACGATGTGGATGTGCGGCAACTCCCCGAAGGTTTTGACGCCTACTGCATCTGCACCGGAGCTCCGACCGCCCGTGACCTCCCTGTCCCCGGACGCGAACTGAAAGGTATTTATCTTGCCCTCGAAATGCTGTCCCAGCAAAATCATATCCTCGATGGAGAAACGTTCCCCAAAGACCGTCTGGTAAATGC
>OHWL01000159.1_pt1 | contig 18039 bp, 14 predicted proteins | sample 1579711 | NCBI WGS metagenome assembly OHWL01 (sample SAMEA3882523, study PRJEB24775) | human gut metagenome | biome: human-associated habitat; feature: intestine environment; material: feces | place: Netherlands | collected 2009/2010 | reverse complement strand
ACCCGTCGCTTTTCCCGCGCTGTAGAGAGTTATAACCGTGAGGCGGTGGCACAAAAGCAGATAGCATACCGCATGAGTGATATGCTAAATCATTATTTGCCCCGTCCGTGCGGCCGGATATTGGAAATTGGTAGCGGGACGGGCTTTCTTACCCGCAGGTTGATGGAAACCCTCCATCCTGAAAAACTGGTGTTGAATGACATTTGTCAGGAGATGAGTTCTTGTTTCACCGATTTGTTGGGAAGCGGGCAGGCTACCTTTCTGGCAGGGGATGCCGAGTCCCTTCCTTTTCCAAAAGGACAGGATTTGATTGTATCATGCTCGGCATTACAGTGGTTTGTTTCTCCCGAGCTGTTTTTTGAACGTTGTAATACTTTGTTGAAGCAGAAAGGATATTTTGCTTTTACTACGTTCGGCAGGGATAATCTGAAAGAAGTTGCATCGGTTACCGGCAGCGGTCTTCACTATCGTTCTTTAGAGGAATTAGAAGAAGCGCTGCGCATACACTATGAGATCGTGAAGGCTCATGAGGAACGTATCTGTCTGACTTTCGGTACTCCGCTCGAAGTGCTTTATCACTTGAAACACACCGGGGTGGCTGCTGTCAGGCAACAAGCGTGGACTAAAAGGGATTTGCAGGATTTCTGTGACAAGTATGCCCGTTTGTTCAGTGATGGTCGTTCGGTGACTTTGACTTATCATCCTATTTATATTATTGCAAAGAAAAGACAATAGAAATAAAAAGAATCATGAAACAGAATGTATTTTTCGTAAGTGGTATTGATACAAATATTGGTAAAAGTTATGCCACGGCCTATCTGGCACATCTTTGGAACAAACAAGGATGTCGTACTATTACTCAAAAATTCATACAGACAGGAAATCCGGAAGGTTATTCGGAGGATATTGAGTTGCATCGTCGTCTGATGGGGATGGAGTATTTGCCTGAGGATGAGCAGGGACTTACCAAACCTGAAATATTTTCTTATCCGGCTTCTCCCCATTTGGCTTCACGAATAGATAACCGCGCCATTGATTTTGATAAAATAAAGCATGCCACGGAGGTGCTGAGTGAGCGCTATGATGCTGTTTTAGTAGAAGGAGCCGGGGGGCTGATGGTGCCGTTGACAGAAGATAATCTGACTATAGACTATGTTCAGGAATCGGGTTATCCCTTAGTTTTTGTTACTTCGGGACGATTGGGAAGTATCAACCATACATTATTGAGTTTTGAGGCTATAGAACGGAGAGGGATAAAGCTTCATACAGTGATGTACAATCTGTTTCCCGAAGGAGAGGATAAAATCATTCAAGCAGATACAGAAACTTATATTTGTCGTTATATAGAGAAGCATTTCCCGGATACAGCATTTGTGAAGGTACCTTGCTTGTAATTCATCTTTCTTGTTTATGATGTGTTTACCTGATAAAAAGAGGTTGTTCTACATCTGACGACCTCTTTTTATTAGTTGTATCCATAATTTTCCGCTTAAGTTATAGTATGATTTTTACTTTGTGGAGTAGTTTTGTCCGTGTAATGAGTTATTTCTCCTGTTCTGCATTGTACAAGGCGATATATCCGCGTTCTTCTGTATGGATGCGGACGGCATTCAAATGCGTCCTTGACATGTTTTGCCAATGCCTTTTACATTGCAATAGGAAAGCCATTCGATTTTGGCTTCGAGCAATGCTTCTTTTACGTCCTCGAATTGGGTCTTACAGATAATAGCTTCAATTTTTTTATTGTTGTATTTGTATTTTGTATATAATGTAATCTTTTTACCTTCTAAAAAACTAATACTTTGTTGTTATCCTTGTCTGGTTATGCTCTTTATGATTAAAAACTTAGCCCGAAAACGAAATAAGCCCCTTCAGTGCGTGGGTTTACGGTGACTTTTGCAAAAGCTGGAACGGAGAATGAATCGGTGATTTTTATTTCCTTGGCGGCTCCCATGCTGATGTCGCATACGGTGAAACCGTTGGAACCGTTGCATACAGGGGCTTCGGAATAGTTGTAAAAGTCTGTGCCCCACGGAGTCGCTCCTATTTCCGCTGTCCATTCCAGCCCTGCCAGTGTGAAAGGTACGGTAGCCGAGATATAGGACGAATAGGCTCTGTTTCCTCCGTTATTCACTCCGTCGGTTCCGGCGAAATTGGTATACCAGTTCAAGGCCAGCGGTCCGAAGTCATAACCTATTTGTGCCTCGAAGGTATGGTTGGTATTGTGTGAGCCGTAATGAAAATACCCCGGTCCTCCATTGAACCAGTAATCTGTGACGGAGATACTGAAACCTCCTGTGGCGTAGCCTAATGTGAGGTCAATCTCTTTTGTATCTTCTTTTTCGATACCTGCTGTTCCCCATGCAGACAATGAGAACCCTTTGTAAGAAACTGACAACGTGGGTTGGATACTGACACCTCCTAAATCCTGGCCACGCCAGATGTATCCGCTTACGAGATCGGCTCCTGCGCTGGCTTCCACTTTGTCCTGCGCCATGCCCATTGCCGGAACAGCTATTGCCAAGGCCGACAGAAATGTTGTTTTTCTAAAACTCTTTTATATTGCTTTTTACCTTTTTAATCCATAATAGTGAGTTTGTTATATCTCGTATGTATTTGTTTTTCTTGTAATGGCTTGTGCTTGTTATGTGATAATACTTCAACGAATTCTATATTGGTTCGTTCGGGAAAAAGCGGATGATTCTCCAGTTTCGGACCTATTGCCGGCAAATTTACATCTTTTATATCATCTATGAAAACCACTAAATATGGATTTCACATACAAACAAATGTTCTTTTGTATTCTTTTCCATCTACTGTGATTGTTTTTGCCAACATTTTGCCGTCCGGGGTATTTATTTGTCTGGAGTTGGCAAGCAGGGGAAGATCCATGTCCACTGTTACTTCTTCTACCAGCTCGTTCTCCGTATGCAGTTTTAGGACCTTGATTCCTGAGAGCGTTTCCTGCGTGATGGCTTTCTTTTGAGTCAATTTGTTGTCATATACATACTTTCCTATACATCTGGAGGCGTTACCACACATCATGACTTCAGAACCATCTGCATTGAATATGTGCATACTGAAATCCGCTTTGGCTGATTTCCCAATCAATGCCAGCCCGTCGGAACCGATCCCCGTGTGACGAGCTCCATCTGATGGAAGTTCTCACGGGGTCTGCTATGAGGTGCTTTAGGGTGTTTACGTATATATAGTCATTACCTGCTCCCTGCATCTTTGTGAACGTGATTGTTGTTGCCATTTTGTCTATAATTTCTTCTGTTATTATTTCCTTTTGTCTTAATTTAGTGCAAATATATATCTTGTTGATGCTTTATAAATTTGAGCCTATATTCTGTTATGGAACATATAGTTTAGGTAATATTTTGTTGGTTATTCAGTGTCGTATAATTGGTATCATATATAATTAAGGTGGATGATTGATGTAACAAGATGATAATATATTATCTCATTTTTATATTATTTTGTTACCTTTGCATCCTGTTGGATAAAAAAGAGATTTGTAATGCAGAATATTATTGCGATAGAAAATGGTGTGACCCGCCATCCGCTGTACCGGATGAAGGAACCGGTGAATATGACACTTGCCGCCGGAGAACATATAGCTGTTGTGGGGAGAAACGGGGCAGGAAAAAGTATATTGGTAGATACGATTACAGGCCGGTGGCCGTTGTTGATGAACGAAGTGAAGTATGATTTCTCTCCTTCTCCTTCGAAGATGGCATACGAGAATATAAAGTATATTGCTTTCCGTGATTCATACGGAGATTCCGATGGAAATTACTATTATCAGCAACGATGGAATGCCCATGATTTGGATGAAACCCCACTGGTACGTGATTTGTTGCCCGAAGCGACCGATTCAGGTCTGAAAAAGGCTTTGTATGAACTGTTTGGCATAGAGAGGATGCTGGATAAACATATTATTCTGCTTTCCAGTGGTGAGTTACGTAAGTTTCAACTGACAAAGACTTTGCTGAGTAATCCGCGTGTACTGATTATGGATAATCCCTTTATCGGACTGGATGCGAAGACGAGGGACCTGCTTCATACATTGTTGGGCGAACTGACTAAAGTAACCCATTTGCAGGTAATCCTTATCTTGTCTAAGTCCGATGATATTCCTGCTTTTATTACTCATGTTATTCCTGTGGAAGACAGGGTGTGTGGTAAAAAGATAACTTTGCAGGAATATTTGGCGGTCCGTAAGCCGATACCGGAACGGATACTTTCCGAAGAAAAGGAGGCACGGATTCTGAATTTGCCTTACGGCGGTGATTTGTATCACACCGAGCACGTAGTCGATTTGAACAAGGTAAGCATCCGTTATGGCGAGCGTACCATTTTGAAAGATTTGGACTGGACAGTGAAATGTGGCGAGAAATGGGCTTTGAGTGGAGAGAACGGTTCAGGAAAGTCTACGTTGTTGAGTTTGGTCTGTGCGGATAATCCGCAGAGTTATGCTTGTGATATTACCTTGTTCGGCAGAAAACGCGGTTCCGGAGAAAGTATTTGGGAGATAAAGAAGCATATAGGATATGTCAGTCCTGAGATGCATCGCGCTTATCTGAAAAACCTTCCTGCCATAGATATTGTGGCAAGCGGACTACATGATTCTGTGGGGTTGTACAAACGTCCGCGTCCCGAGCAGATGGCGGCTTGTGAATGGTGGATGGATATTTTTGGTATTGCAGATTTGAAAGACCGGAATTTCTTGCAGTTGTCCAGTGGCGAGCAGCGTCTGGTGTTGTTGGCCCGTGCTTTTGTGAAGGATCCTGAGTTGCTTATTTTGGATGAGCCTTTGCATGGGTTGGACTTGTACAACCGCCAGTTGGTGAAAGATGTGATAGAAACTTTCTGTCGTCGTAAGGACAAGACCATGATTATGGTGACACATTATCAGGAAGAGTTGCCCGCATGTATAACTAACTTTCTTTTCTTGAAGCGGAATTAAAAGTTCTTTTTCTAAAGGTACGTTCCGGGCAGACGGAAGACGACTGGTTAAACGATAGTGCCCTGTCGCTTTCCGGACAAGCCGGGATGTTGGGCTGAGTACAAATAATCCTACTGTTCGTTTCATAAATATAGCATTGAAATTTTTAAAAGAAAACGAATCATGGAAAACACATTAAAAAAGCCTATGACAGGCATTATTCCTCCTTTAGTGACTCCGTTACTGGATAATGACAAACTGGATATTGATGGTTTGGAAAGGTTGATAGAACGATTGATAAAAGGAGGAGTGCACGGATTATTTATACTGGGTACCACCGGAGAAGCGCAGAGTATCAGTTACCGGCTTCGCCATGAAATGATAAAGGAAACTTGCCGTATCAATGCCGGAAGACTTCCGGTTCTGGTTTGTATTTCCGATACTTCAATTGTAGAAAGTATTCATCTGGCACATGTAGGGGCCGAGTGTGGTGCTTCAGCCGTAGTTTCCGCTCCCCCTTACTACTTTGCTCCGGGACAGCCTGAACTGGCCGAATTTTATGAGGACCTGATTCCTCAGTTGCCGTTACCTATCTTCTTGTACAATATGCCGTCGCACACGAAAGTGAATTTTGCTCCGGCTACTATTCAACGTATTGCCCGTAATCCTCAGGTGGTGGGGTTCAAGGATAGTTCGGCTAATGCCGTTTATTTCCAGTCCGTGATGTATGCCATGAAGGACAGACAGGATTTCGCCATGTTGGTGGGACCGGAGGAAATTACGGCAGAGTGTGTGTTGCTGGGTGGACATGGGGGGATCAACGGAGGTGCCAATATGTTCCCGGAATTATATGTAGATCTTTATCATGCTGCGGTAGCGCGTGACATGGAAACCGTAAGTCGGCTGCAACCCTTGGTGATGCAAATCAGTAGCAGTATTTATACCGTGGGGCAGCATGGCTCCAGTTATTTGAAAGGATTGAAATGCGCGTTGTCTTTATTGGGCGTTTGTGATGATTTTGTTGCGGCTCCTTTCCATCGCTTCAATGTTCCGGAACGCGAGAAGATACGCAAGGCGTTGGAGGCACTCCCTTTTTGTCCGGAATTGAAACCTTAAATGCTCGGTCTGTATGCATATCATTGATATAATCGTCTTTTTGTTGTTTACCGGCGGAGTCGTGGCCTTCGGTTGTTCTTTCTTTAAGAAGAAAGGTACCTCCGAGGAGTTCACTTCTGCCGGAAGAAGTTTGCCCGGCTGGGTGGTGGGGATGTCCATTTTCGCCACGTATGTCAGCAGTATCAGTTATCTGGGATATCCGGGAAAGGCCTTTTCGGGAGATTGGAATGCATTTGTATTCAGTCTTTCTATTCCTATCGCCTCTTATTTTGCGGCTCGTTACTTTGTGCCTTTTTACCGGAGTCAGGACAGCATATCGGCTTATAGCTTTTTGGAAAACCGTTTCGGTCCTTGGGCACGTATATATGCTTCGTCCTGCTATCTGCTCACCCAGATAGCACGTACAGGGTCTATCCTGTATTTGTTGGCGTTGCCCATGAATGTATTGTTGGGATGGCATATCCAGACCATTATTGTTGTAACCAGTGTGGCTATTGTGCTTTATTCCATGTTGGGTGGCATGAAGGCTGTCATTTGGACAGAGGCCATACAGGGAATTATTCTGATCGGAGGTGCGTTGGTATGTATGTTTATTTTGCTTTTTGATATGCCCGGAGGTCCGGTGCAGACTTTCTCCATCGCCATGGAAGATGGTAAATTCAGCTTGGGAAGCTTTGGAAGCAGTTTAAGTGAGTCCACTTTTTGGGTGTGTCTGATTTATGGTATATTTACTAATTTGCAGAACTATGGTATAGACCAGAGTTATGTGCAACGTTATCATACGGCGAAGAATGAGAAGGAGGCTAAGTTTTCGGCCTTGTTCGGAGGATATTTGTTTATTCCCGTTTCGGCCGTTTTCTTTATGATAGGGACTGGACTGTATGCGTTCTATAAAGTGCATCCGGGGATCTTGCCCGACGGGGTGGGGGCGGATTATGTCTTTCCGTTTTTTATAGTCAATGAGTTGCCGGTGGGGTTGACAGGCCTGCTGATTGCTTCTATCTTTGCCGCAGGTATGAGTACCATTGCGACCAGTGTCACTAGTTCGTCTACCATCATTCTGACGGATTATTATCAGCGGTTCCGCAAACATGCCGGAAACAGGGAGCGGATGTTGGTGCTGAAACTCTCCAGTGTAGGAGTGGGAGTGGCAGGGATTCTGGTGGCTTTTGCCTTTATGAGTGTGCAAAGTGCGCTGGATGCCTGGTGGGCGTTGGCGTCTATTTTCAGCGGAGGCATGTTGGGACTGTTTCTATTGGGGTATATTTCGAAGAAAGCACGTAATTTTGATGCGGTACTGGGAGTCGTTTGTGGAGTAATTCTGGTTTGTTGGATTGTGATATCCCCCTTTGTACATGCCAATCTGGCTATCGTGTTCGGGACGTTGCTGATATTTTTGGTGGGATTCCTGAGTGCTAATCTGCTTAATAAGAGAAGATGTAAGTAGAATAACTTAATTTTATAAAACTCAACTTTATAGAAAAGAATTTTTCATCTGAAACTTGACATTCTTCATTGACAATAAGAAGGCCGTATCACTTTTGAGTAATGATACGGCTTTTCTGTATTTGTCGGTTACAATCTGTAACCTTTAGAATGTTCATTTTGGTTTTGATTCACTCTCCGGTTTATTAATCGTTTCATCGTTCTCCTTATCAGATAAATCTTTTCAGCTCATTGACCCTGTTTAATGCGGCATTGAAATCTTCCACCAGTTCTTTCATCACTTCGTCTACCGTCTGTAATTTATGTATGCATGATGCGACTTGTCCTATTTCCAGTTCACCTTCGAATAAATCTCCTTCAAAGATTCCCTTTTTGGCACGTCCTTTTCCTAACAAAGTGCGTAGTTCATCCGTTGTTGCGCCACGGCTTTCCGCTTCTTCTACTTGTTTGAAGAAATCATTCTTGACCAACCGGACGGGAGAGAGCTGTTTCAATGTCAGTTGGGTATCTCCTTCATTCAGTCGCAGACACCGGTCTTTGAATGTGAAATGAGCAGAACTCTCTTCGGTTAATGCAAAGCGCGTCCCTATTTGCACCCCGTCGGCCCCCAATGCCATAGCAGCCAGTATGCTTTCTCCCGATCCGATACCTCCGGCAGCTATCAACGGCACAGTGGTGATCTGTCTGACGGCTGGAATAAGACATAGGGTGGTCGTTTCCTCCCGTCCGTTATGTCCTCCTGCTTCGAATCCTTCGGCTACGATGGCGTCTACACCTGCTTCTTCACATTTGGCGGCAAACTTGGTGCTTGCCACTACATGGGCCACAATGATTCCATGCTCATGCAGGTGTTCTGTCCAGGTCTTTGGATTTCCGGCAGAGGTGAAGACGATTTTCACACCCTCTTCTATTACCATATTGATAAGGATGTCTATTTCGGGATACATCAGCGGAATGTTTACTCCGAAAGGTTTGTCTGTCGCCGCTTTGCATTTCTGTATGTGTTCGCGTAAGGTCTCGGGATGCATGGAGCCTGCTCCTATCAGTCCCAGTCCTCCGGCGTTACTTACTGCGGAGGCTAGTCGCCAACCGCTACACCATACCATTCCTCCCTGTATGATGGGATACTTTATTCCAAAAAGATTGCAAATTCTGTTCATATGTAATAATTTAGTGATTTGTCTATTTGCTAATGTACCAATAACTATGTGGGACATAATACAGCCGATTAGCACATTGACGAATAGTTCATTATACAAAACAACTAACTTTTATTGAATGTTTTAGGGAGAAAGTAGTGAAAAAAGGAAAAATTCTTAGAAATTTTAAGGTTTGTAGAACAGAAATGGTCTATCTTTGTTCTCAGAATTAAAATTGTATATTTATAAACGGATAAAAAACATGTTATTACAACTGCTATTTGTACTTGTCGCTATTATTGTAGGTGCCCGTCTGGGAGGTATCGGACTGGGAGTGATGGGAGGTGTGGGCCTTGCCATATTGACCTTTGTTTTCGGACTTCAACCTACCGCTCCCCCTATTGATGTGATGTTGATGATTGTCGCCGTTATCTCTGCCGCCTCTTGTATGCAGGCTGCCGGCGGACTGGACTATATGGTGAAATTAGCAGAACGGTTGTTGCGTCGTAACCCTTCACAAGTGACTATCCTGAGTCCGTTGGTTACTTATCTGTTTACTTTTGTCGCAGGTACGGGGCATGTGGCCTACTCTGTGCTTCCTGTCATAGCCGAGGTGGCTACGGAAACTAAAATTCGTCCTGAGCGTCCTTTAGGCATTGCCGTTATCGCCTCGCAACAGGCTATTACTGCCAGCCCTATCTCTGCCGCTACCGTAGCGTTGCTGGGATTGCTGACAGGATTTGACATCACTCTGTTTGATATTCTGAAGATTACTATTCCCGCTACATTAATCGGTGTGCTGGTGGGAGCTTTCCTTTCAAAGAAGGTGGGTAAAGAGTTGTTGGAAGATCCCGAATACTTGCGCCGCTTGGAAGCCGGGATGATTGATACAAAACATGTGGAGCTGAACGATGTGAAGAATATGTTTCATGCCCGTATCTCGGTGATAATTTTTATTGCCGCCACGCTGTTGATAGTGTTGTTCGGTTCTATTCCTGTCATGCGTCCTGTGTTCAATGGTACGGCTTTGGATATGCCGGCTATTATTGAGATTTTGATGTTGTGTGCGGCGGCTGTTATTCTTCTCATTTCACGTACGGATGGAATTAAAGCTACACAAGGCAGTGTGTTTCCTGCCGGGATGCAGGCGGTAATCGCTATATTTGGTATTGCATGGATGGGAGATACCTTCATTAATGGAAACATTACGGAACTGACAGGCTCTATTGAGGGGATTGTGCGCCAAATGCCCTGGTTGTTCGGTCTGGCATTGTTTGTCATGTCCATTTTGCTTTATAGCCAGGCTGCTACGGTGCGTGCCATTGTGCCGTTAGGGATAGCACTGGGTATTTCTCCGATGATGTTGATTGCTTTGTTCCCTGCTGTCAACGGATATTTCTTTATTCCTAATTATCCTACAGTGGTGGCAGCTATAAATTTTGACCGTACAGGAACAACAGGCATTGGAAAATGGATTCTGAATCATTCGTTCATGATGCCTGGGATGGTGGCCACCATTGTTTCTATTGTGGTAGGCCTGCTGCTGGTACAGGTGTTCTAGAAAGGAAAGGGGGTAGGTGTAGTCGGACTTGAAGATGAGTGATCTTCTGCCTGTAACATTTATAATGATTCGATGTATACATATATATCATCGGCACATCTTCTTCTTTGTGTGAACAAAATTTCCAAATAATTATTATAGTAATAAAACCTAAACTTGAAAAGATTATGAACGGATTAAGAAAACTCAGCCTTATGGCGGCAATGCTGGTATGTACCACATTGGCTGCTGTCTCCCAAAAGCCTAATATCCATATATTGGCTACAGGGGGGACTATTGCCGGAACAGGCGCTTCGGCTACTAAAACAAATTATACTGCCGGACAGGTGGCTATCAGCACATTGCTGGAAGCGGTTCCCGAAGTGAACAAAATAGCCAATGTGACCGGGGAACAGATTGTAAAAATCGGTTCTCAGGACATGAATGATGCCGTATGGCTGACGTTGGCCAAGCGTATCAACGAGCTTTTCAGCCGTGGAGATGTGGACGGTATCGTGATTACTCACGGAACTGACACAATGGAAGAAACCGCCTTTTTCCTGAACTTGACTGTGAAGAGTGACAAGCCTGTTGTATTGGTAGGAGCCATGCGCCCCTCTACGGCCATGAGTGCGGACGGACCGTTGAACTTGTATAATGCGGTAGTTACTGCCGCTGCTAGGGAATCACGGGGTAAAGGTGTCGTAATTGCCATGAACGGTTTGATTTTGGGAGCCCACGGAGCCATGAAGACCAATACGGTGGATGTACAGACTTTCCAGTCTCCTAACTCCGGTGCGTTGGGATATGTATTGAATGGTAAGGTTTTTTATAATATGGAATCTTTGAAACGCCATACCACCGGTTCCGATTTTGATGTGGCCCACCTTGACAAGCTGCCGAAAGTAGGTATCGTTTACAGTTATTCCAATGTAGAGGCTGATGTTATGATCCCTTTTCTGAATAATGGTTACCAAGGTATTATTCATGCCGGTGTGGGGAATGGCAACATTCATCAGAATTTGTTTCCGATATTGGAAAAGGCCCGTCAGCAAGGTATTTTGGTAGTGCGTTCCAGCCGTGTTCCTACCGGACCGACCACATTGGATGCCGAGGTGGATGATAATAAATATCAATTCGTGGCTTCACAAGAGTTGAATCCTCAGAAAGCGCGTGTGTTGTTGATGTTGGCATTAACTAAAACAAAAGACTGGAAGAAGATTCAGGAATACTTCAACGTATACTAGTCCATCCGGCACTTTTTCTTTTTATCTCTTTTTCTTTTGCGCGCATAAAAGAAAAAGAGAATACATTATAACCTAAAACTTTGACTTATGAAAAGAATAATGTTAGTATGCCTGACAGCCCTTGCTGTCTCAGGTACTTACTCTTTATATGCCCAATCTTCCGGAAGTGATTTCATGGTCGGTGACAAAAGCCTGTTTGAAGAAGTCACCGGTATCAAGAAGAAAACGGACAAGTTCAATCTCTATCTTAATATGCACGGTGATTTCAACATGAAATGGAATGATTCCGGATTTGATCAGGGCGCATTCGAAATGAAGCAGCTCCGTATCGAAATGAAGGGGGATATCAATGATTGGTTGAGTTACCGTTACCGTCAGCGTCTGAATCGGGGTAACGATGGTTCCGGCAATATAGATAATGTACCTACCAGCATAGATTGGGCAGGAGTAGGCATCAGATTAAATAAGTTCTCATTTTTTGCCGGAAAGCAATGTGTCTCGTATGGTGGTATAGAATTTGATTTGAATCCGATTGATATTTACGAATATAGTGACATGATAGAGCACATGAGTAACTTCATGACCGGTTTGAATGTGGCATACAACTATAATCCTTATCAGCAGATACAATTTCAGGTATTGAACAGCCTGAACGGGCCGTCCGAGGAGATGTATGGGGATTTGGAACGTACCAAACTGCCGTTAGTTTATACCTTGAACTGGAACGGAAATTTCCTGGATGTTTTCAAAACCCGTTGGTCTGCCTCTGTTATGAACGAAACGAAGGGCGAAAAGATGTATTATTACGCTTTGGGTAATGAATTTAATTTCAGCCCTAAATGGCATGCCTATTTTGACTGGATGTATTCTCGTGAAGGAGTAGACCGTAAAGGGATTATAACTAACATCGTAGGAACTGATAATCAGGCACACAATGCTTTTAATGCCGAATATATGTCCTATGTGTTGCATGTGAATTATCGTTTTGCCCCAAAGTGGAACTTGTTTGCAAAAGGAATGTATGAAACTGCTTCCGTTTATAAGGCAAGTGATGAAGTGGAAAAAGGGAAATATCGCACGGCATGGGGATATGCAGGAGGTATAGAATTTTATCCGATGGAGAGCAATCTGCACTTCTTCCTGGCATACGTGGGGCGTTCCTATAAATATACCGATCGTGCAAAGGCGTTGGGTGAGGACAATTTCAGTACCCATCGTGTGTCAGTGGGATTCATTTGGCAGATGCCTGTATTCTAGCTCATGCTTTCCTTTTTTGTTTGTTATGAAGAATCGGCAGGCAACTTGTTGCCTGCCTGCTATTTATCATGAAAATGTCTTTCTTTTATCAGAATTAAAGCCGTTACCTTTTTTATCATACACGTCATAAATCAGCCTGGCAACTTTTCATGAATGGGTTACAGAGTTTCCTGACTTTATCTGATTCGGGAATATTTTTCCTGTTTATTGTATGGACCGGAGATTTTTCTTTCCGAAAAACTTATCAATAATCAATGCGATAGCCCCATCGCCCGTCACATTACAAGCAGTACCGAAACTATCCATGGCAATGTAAAGTGCTATCATCAAAGCCTGTTCACTTTCTCCGAATCCCAGCATGGAAGACAGGATCCCCAATGCAGCCATGATGGCTCCTCCCGGTACTCCCGGTGCAGCTACCATCGTGATTCCCAGCATAAAGATGAATCCTGCAAACATGGGGAAATCAAATGGCATTCCTTGCATAATCATCAGTGCCAGTGCGCAAGCAACAATCTTCAACGTGCTTCCCGACAGATGAATTGTGGCACATAGCGGAATGACAAATCCGGCTATATCCTCCGTGACCCCATTCTTGACAGTCTGTCGCAAAGTCACCGGAATGGTGGCTGCCGATGACTGTGTGCCCAATGCTGTGAAATAGGCAGGCATCATCTTTCCCAGTAGTTTGAACGGATTCCGATGTACAAACAGCGCTGCAATGGTATATTGAAAAACCAACAGGAAGATGTGAAGCAGGAAAATGACTCCGATGATCTTGATAAATACCATCAGAATGTTATATACCTGTCCGGAATGGGTCATATTCAGGAATATACCGAATATATAGATAGGCAGTAGGGGCAGAATCACCGTCTGGATGGTTTTGACTATGATTTCTTTGAAATCGTTACATACGTTTTTCAGCGCTGTACTATCCAAATGTGCGATGCCCAGACCTAGTGTGAAGGCTAAAATCAAGGAAGTCATCACATTCATCACCGGGGGGATGGCTACAGTGAAGAATGGAGAAATATCATGTGCCTCGCTGATTTGTTCTATCGGTGCTCCCGGAGTAATCATGGAAGGGAAAAAAGTCACTCCGGTGAAATAAGACAGGAAACCGGAGAAAAACGTGGCGCTGTATGCTACCAATGTCGTTATCACCAGCATCTTTCCTGCCTCCTTACCGATATCGGCAATGGCAGGAGTGACCAGTCCGAGAATAATCAGTGGAATGATGAAACCCAAAAATTCGCTGAAGATTCCGTTGAAAGTCACAAATACTCTGACCAATTCGCCGGGAAGAACGTTTCCGAATCCTATACCCAATGTGATGGCGATGATAATTCGGGCTAATAAGCCGATTTTTAACCTCTTCATGATAATGTGTTATTATTCAAATTGCAAAGATAGAATTATTGAACAAATAACCTATCAAATTGTTAAATATAAAAAGAATAATTTATGGAAAAGGCAGATATAGGATTAATCGGATTAGGTGTGATGGGGCAGAACCTTGCTCTGAATCTTGCCAACAAGGGATGGAAGGTTGTAGTATGGAACCGTACCGTTCCTGGAAAAGAAGAAAATGTAGTGGAACACTTTATAGCCAACCGCGCCAAAGGAAAAGGCATCATAGGCAGTAATGAACTGACAGATTTTGTCGAAGCACTGAAAACTCCGCGTGTCATCCTTTTGATGGTACAGGCGGGTCCCGCTGTCGATGAACTGACGGGCAAGCTGTTTCCTTTGATGGAAAAGGGTGATATCCTCATTGACGGAGGCAACTCTTATTATGAAGATACGGAACGTCGTGTAAAGGAACTTTATGATAAAGGAATGTACTTTGTAGGTTGCGGCATTTCAGGAGGTGAGGAGGGTGCTTTGCATGGAGCGTCCATCATGCCCGGTGGTGCGCAAGAGGCATGGTCAGTCATTCAGCCGATGCTGAAAAGTATTGCGGCAAAAGCTGAGGATGGTACTCCGTGTTGTGAGTGGGTAGGTCCCGGTGGCGCAGGCCACTATGTAAAAATGGTGCATAATGGCATAGAATATGGGGATATGCAGCTGATTGCTGAAACTTATTTCGCCATGAAGCACCTGCTGGCGTTGAAGAATGAACAGATGGCGGATATTTTTGAACAATGGGACAAAGGACGTCTGCATAGTTACCTGATAGAGATTACTTCGGCCATTCTGCGTCATAAAGAAGAAGGAGGCGATTATTTGCTCGATAACATTCTGGATGCTGCGGGACAAAAAGGAACGGGTCGCTGGAGTGTCATTAACTCCCTACAACTAAATACACCACTGGGCGTGATTGCCGAGGCGGTTTTTGCCCGTAATCTGTCGGCAGAGAAGAACTTGCGCGTGCTGATGTCCAAACATTATATGCATGTGGAGAATCATCCGGTATATAATTATCAGGATACGGTGATCGGATTGGAAAGTACCTTATATGCGGCTCGTCTGACAGGCTATGCGCAAGGGTTTGCTCTGATGTGCACTGCCAGTGAGCAATATGGCTGGAAGTTGAATCTTTCCACTATCGCGCTGTTGTGGCGCGCCGGATGCATTATTCGTTCTGCTTTTCTGAACGACATTGCCGAGGCCTATCACCGTGCACCGGGATTGTCGCATCTGTTGCTGGACGAGCATTTCGGACGGGAAGTAATGGAAGCCCTGCCCGCGTGGAAGAAATACATCGGTGTCATGTTGAGAGAAGGGTTGCCCGTACCTGTACTTTCCGCAGCGTTGAATTATTTTCTAGGTTTGACCACCAACCGTTCCCCAGCCAATATGATTCAAGCGATGCGTGATTATTTCGGAGCTCATACCTTCGAGCGTGTGGACAGTCCACGGGGGGAATTTTTCCACGAACATTGGGAAGACAACTATTGATATGTCGCAACACAAAGCATTATACATTCATTTTTAAAAGAAAGAATCATGAGTTTACCACATAGTTTATTTTTGGTCATCTTCGGTGCATCCGGTGATTTAACCCGGCGCAAACTGATGCCTGCCTTGATAAAGATACATAACGGGAAACGCTTCCCCGAGCATTTTGCCATTATCGGCTGTGCCCGTACTGCATACACGGACGAGACCTATCGTGCCTATCTGAAAGAAGAACTGATAAAATTCGGTTTTCTTACTAAAGAGGAAATGGAAACATTGGACGATTTTCTCTCTACTGTTCATTACCAGTCCATGGACCCGGCTGACGAAACCACTTATTTTCTGTTGAATGACCGTTTGAAGGAGCTTTCGCCTCAATATGAGAATAATGGGAACTATTTGTTCTATCTGGCAACTCCGCCCTTGCTTTATGAATTGATTCCGAAATGTCTGCATGATGCGGGCTTGTTGAAAAAGCCTGGATTAAAGCGTATCATTGTCGAGAAGCCTTTCGGATACGACCTGGCTTCCGCTCAGAAACTAAATAAAATCTATGCCGCTTATTTTAAAGAAGAGGATATCTACCGCATCGATCATTTTCTGGGCAAGGAAACGGTGCAGAATATTATGGTGACCCGTTTTGGAAGTACTATTTACGAACCGATATGGAACCGTAACTATATAGATTATGTAGAAATCACTGCGGTGGAAAATATGGGTATAGGTACTCGCGGAGGATATTATGACGGGGCGGGAGCTCTGCGCGATATGGTACAGAACCATTTGATGCAGTTGCTTGCTATTACTGCCATGGAACCACCGGCCAAGTTTGACAAGAATGGTTTCCGTAACGAGGTGATCAAGGTCTACCAATCCCTTCGTCCGCTGACTGATAAGTATATCCGTGATAATGTCATCCGCGGACAATATATTGCTGGTGATGACCGTATCGGTTATCGTGAAGAAAAGAATGTTCGTCCTGATTCCCGTACAGATACCTACGTGGCGATGTGTCTGTATGTGGATAACTGGCGTTGGCAGGGAGTGCCTTTTTATATCCGTACCGGAAAGCAGATGCCTACCAAGGTGACCGAAATTGTGGTTCATTTCAAACCTGCTCCTATGCAGATGTTCCAAATGAAGGAAGGCTTTTACAAAGGTGAGGAACTGATTATCCGTATTCAACCCGACGAGGGAATTCTTCAGCGCATAGCCATGAAAGAACCTGGTGCCGGTTTCTATATGGGAACCATGGAGATGGACTTCAGCTATGACCAGCACGATCAGGAAACGGGGGATGCGTATGTACGCCTGTTGGAAGACAGTCTGGTGGGTGATCCTACACTTTTTACCCGTTCCGATGCTGTGGACGAGAGCTGGACTTACTTTGATAAGATTCTGGATTATTGGAAGAAGCATCCCGAAACTCCTCTTTATGGGTATCCTGCAGGAACATGGGGACCGAAAGAAGCGGATGTATTGATCAACCGCAGTCATTCCGAATGGACAAACCCGTGCAAGAATCTGACACATTCCAATTTATACTGTAAATTGTAAGTCGTCATCTGTGGATAGTAAATTTAAAACAGCAAACTCTAAGTAATAAATAGTGAATAAGATGATTGACCATAACTTTTATGCGTCGCCTGTACAAGCGTCGCAAACCTTGATAACTCATATATTGGAAGCGATGGATAAAGAGCTTGAACGGCCTTTTACCATTGCTCTTTCCGGAGGAACTACCTGCCACACTTTTTGAGGTTTGGGAGCGTGAATATGCCGCATATACCCCTTGGTCCCGTATTTATTTCTATTGGGTAGACGAGCGTTGTGTGCCACCTGGCGATGATCAGAGCAACTTTGGCTTGGCCTATCGTCTGTTGTTTAGTAAGGTAGGTATTCCCGCCAGTCATTGCTACCGTATTGTGGGTGAGGGCGCTCCCGAAGAAGAAGCCAAACAGTATTCTTCCATAGTCAAGACCACCGTTCCGACCGTGGACGGTGTGCCTGTTTTTGATTTTGTATTATTAGGGATAGGAGAGGACGGGCATACATCATCCATTTTCCCCGACCATCAGGAACTTCTTACCGCCGGGGAACCGTATGAGGTGTCCGTCAATCCTTATAATAAAACAGTGCGTATATGCATGACGGGACGTCCCTTGATAGAAGCCCGGCATACCTGTTTTCTAGTGACGGGCGAGAACAAATGCAGTATTTTGAAAGAAATCCTTGATAAAAACAAGGAAGGGGTCTATCCGGCATCTTATATTTGGCATCATGCACGTAATTCGCAACTGTATGCATCACTTGTATCATAATATTTCTTTTAGATGAAGAGTTTAAACGAAAATAACTTTCTAGATGGGAAATGAATCAACTATGGATGCTATGTCTCCTATAGATATAAAAAAAGGAGCAACGCCTTGCTCCAACCTT
>OHWL01000153.1_pt1 | contig 18352 bp, 13 predicted proteins | sample 1579711 | NCBI WGS metagenome assembly OHWL01 (sample SAMEA3882523, study PRJEB24775) | human gut metagenome | biome: human-associated habitat; feature: intestine environment; material: feces | place: Netherlands | collected 2009/2010 | reverse complement strand
TGGAGGCCCTGCGCCGCAGCGCACCGGTGCCGATTACTTTTGAAGCAATGGCCGCAGATACGGACGGCTATTTTTCTGCTGATCATCAGAAAATTGCCATTCGTCAGGGCATGAGTGAGGTTCAGACGGTTTCAGCAACGGTCCATGAAATTGCTCACAGCAAGCTGCATGACCATAAAAAGCAGGAAAATGAAGAAGGAGCAGAGAAAAAGAGCCGCCGCACGGAAGAAGTAGAAGCGGAAAGCATCTCCTATGCAGTCTGCAAATATTTTGGCATCGAGACAGGAGAAAACAGCTTCGGCTATATTGCAAGCTGGAGCCAGGGCAAAGAGCTGAAAGAGCTGAGAGCCAGTTTGGAGACCATCAACAAAACCTCCGGCACTTTGATCTCCGACATTGAGCGCCACTATAAGGAAATCTGCAAAGAGCGCGGAATCGACCCTCATGCAAAGGTAGAGCCGGAACCCGCCCCGATAGAGCAGCCAGAAGATGCCGCTAAGGTATCTGATAGACAGCAGACCGGCGATCTGACCTACTATGTAGCAGAGTGCATGGAATTTCCAAACCTCGGAGAATACCACGATAACCTGTCTTTGGAGGAAGCAATCCGCATTTATCAGGAGATTCCGGCAGAACGAATGAACGGGATCAAGGGCATTGGTTTTGAACTGAAAGACGGAAGCGACTATGAAGGACCTTTTCCGATTTTGACCGGCCAGACCATTGACCTGGACACCATCCAGGCAATCGACTATTACCGTGATAGTCCTCTGGTACAAAAAGCGGTAAAGGAACTGGCTGCGGCAATGCCAGAAATGGAAGTGCTGGGGGCGGATGCCAACCAGCAGGAGGCTTTGTTTCTGATTGACGATGCCACCTATCTTCATATCCAATCCTGTGACAGCGGCTGGGACTATACCCTTTACGATGCCGCGTCCATGAAAGAGCTGGATGGTGGTCAGCTGGATATGCCGGAGATTTCTCGCATGAAGGCAGTTCTCCAGATTTGTGATGACAACGATTTGGGCAGAGACTCGGTAAAATACGCACCGTTGTCCATGATTGAGACCTTGCAGGAAGCTGTCTACCAGCAGATGCAGGCAGAGGCCAGTCAGATGGCTGCTTCTTCCCAGCTGCCGGAAGCACAGGAGCAGGCACTGGATGAATACCCCATGCCTGATGAGCAGGTATCCACATCAGATATGCAGGAATACGGCTACTTCTATGATGGGATGCTCCCTGTCACCAGAGAACGGGCGCTGGAACTGGATGCCGCTGGTTTGACTGTCTATGTGCTGCATGAGGACAATACGGAGAGTATGGTATTTGACTCGCAGGAAATCATGGATCATGGCGGCCTTTTCGGTGTGGACCGTGAGGAATGGGAGAAAAGCCCTCAGTTCCACGAAAAGGTCATGGAGCGCCAGGAACATCAGCAGGAACGGGAACAAGCATTTCTCGCTCAGAACAGAGATTGCTTTGCCATCTATCAGGTAAGTCGTGACGATCCGCAGAATGTGCGCTTTATGAATCTGGACTGGCTAAAGTCCCATGATATTTCCATAGAGCGCAGCAATTATGATCTCATTTACACTGCTCCGCTGAGGGAGTCTGGCACGGTACCGGAGCAGCTGGAAAAACTATATGAGCAGTTTAATCTGCAAAAACCGGCGGATTTTCACAGCCCTTCTATGAGTGTCAGTGACATCGTTGCGATCAAGCAGGATGGTAAGGTATCCTATCATTACTGTGACAGTGTTGGCTTTACCCAGATCCCCGGATTCCTGCCGGAAAATCCGCTGAAAAATGCGGAGATGGCCGTGGAGGACGATTACGGCATGATCGACGGTATCATCAATAATGGCGTAAAGGAACCTACGGTAGCAGAGCTGGAACAGCAGGCCCGCAGCGGTCAGCCCATTTCCCTCATGGATTTGGCTGCCGCTGCCCATCGGGAGGAACGGGAAAAGAAAAAGTCCGTCATGGAGCAGCTGAAAAGCCAGCCCAAGGCAGAACACAAAAAGACAGCGCCCAAAAAGAGTGCGGAAAGGGAGATTTGATATGGGAAACTTTACTTTTGAGGAAATGAACCTGATGTGCATTTACAATACCGGTAGCCGCACCGGATTGATCGACAGCCTGCGTGAGATGCGCGGCGAGCTATCACCGGAGGAAACGGAACTGAGTGAGCTGACCGACAGCGCCCTTATGAAGCTCTGCGTGATGACCGATGAGGACTTTTCCCAGCTGGAGCTGTACCCGGATTTTGACCAGTAAATTTATCGTGTAAAAAATATAGTGAGAGAAATTGTCTGACGGATAAGCGATTTCTCTCACTTTCATCACAATATCCCACTATACTTAGAGAGATGGATGAAGTATAATCTAAGCAACAAACAATAATTTATTGAGGTGTTTAGAATGAAACAGAAAGTACCTATGATATGCAACATTGTGAGTCTCATTCTGTTGATTGTATTTGTTATTAAGAGCATCGTTGATTATACTCAATACTCAACATCGCTAAACTCTGCACCTTTTTATTTGTGGGTGTTAGTAAATGCTTTGTTTTTGGTAATTCCTGCAATTATTTTGTTCGTTATTGGTTTCGTTGTAAAGAAGAAACAGTAAACAATTCCAGTTTGTTTGTGCATTGATGATTATCTTGAACTTAGGAGGTGTTTAATGAAAACGGTTCTTTTACATGGGTTGGGACAAACTGCACAGGACTGGAAAGAAGTAGTCCAACAACTATCAATTTCCGATGTCGATTGCCCAGAACTTTTTTCTTCAGCAGAAGATGAAATATCATATTCGCAGATTTTGGGCGATTTAGAACAGCGGTATTCAGAAGTAAAAGAGCCGCTTCGTATCTGCGGCCTTTCGTTAGGTGCGCTTCTTGCGATTGATTTTGCTATTCGGCATGAAGAAAAAGTGGCTTCGCTGGTTTTGATTGGCGCACAATATAAAGTTCCAAGTTTACTGATAGATTTTCAAAATCTTATCTTCCGTTGTATGCCAGACAAGGCTTTTGAAAGTATGGGACTATCAAAAAGCAGCACCATAAAATTGGCTCACTCTATGCGGTCATTGGATTTTACTTCTCAATTAAACAATATTCGTTGTCCAGTGACAATTTTGTGTGGCAAAAAGGATGCTGCCAATCTAAAGGCTTCTAAAAGGCTAAAAGAACTGCTACCCCAAGCCACTTTGCACATCGTTCCAAATGCAGGACATGAACTCAATAAATATGCACCAAACACGATTGCAGAGATATTAAATAACTAAAATGTAATATTCACAGTTTTACTTAGCAGGAAATCGTTTAGGTTTCCTGCTTTTCTTTTACCCAAAAACCGAAAGGAGGACAGAACACCATGCCAACCAAAGCTGAACTATATGCACAGATGGCGGAGAAAGTGGCAACGCAACTCACTGGAAGCTGGCAGGAATGGGCAGGGTTCCTTACTACGGCAGCCCGACTTTACAAGTACCCGTTCCATGAGCAGCTGATGATCTACGCCCAGCGCCCGGACGCTACCGCCTGTGCAGAGTACGATTTGTGGAATGAAAAGATGGGCCGGTATGTAAGGCGCGGCTCCAAGGGAATCGCTCTGGTGGACGATTCCGGGGACAGACCCCGCCTGCGCTATGTTTTTGATATTTCCGACACCGGAACCCGTGAACATTCCCGCACTCCCTGGCTGTGGCAGCTGGAGGAGCGCCATTTGGATTCGGTGCAGGCCATGCTTGAGCGCACCTATGAGGTTTCCGGTGATGACCTTGCCGGACAGCTCACGGAGGTAGCCGGAAAACTGGCTGAGGAATACTGGACGGAGCATCAGCAGGACTTCTTCTATATCGTTGACGGTTCCTTTTTGGAGGAATATGATGAGTTTAACATCGGAGTACAGTTCAAGGCAGCAGCCACCGTCAGCATCACTTACGCTTTGATGTCCCGCTGCGGACTGGAGCCGGAACGCTACTTCGACCACGAAGATTTCATGGCGATCTTTGATTTCAATACTCCGGCAACCATCGGAGCGCTGGGAACAGCGGTCAGCCAGATCAACCAGCAGGTGCTGCGGCAGATCGGCGTTACCGTCCGAAATGCAGAGCGCGAAGCCAACCAAGAAAGGAGCAAACAAGATGAACAATCCCATGACCTATATCCAGAACGGAGACTATCTGATTCCCGACCTGAAGCTGAGCCAGCAGCCGGAGAAACCCTTGGGCAAGTACGGAAGGATGAGGAAAACCTACCTGAAGGAACACCGTCCCATCCTCTACAACCAGATGCTGCTGAGCGAGAAGCTGTACCCGCACCTTCTGGAGATCGACGAGACCGCCCAGAGCAGACTGGAGCAGATGATGCCCCAGCTGGCGAAGGAAGCGGGAGCCACCGAGGACCTGAAAGCCAGCGATCCCATGAAGTGGGTGGGGCTGATGAACACCTGCAAAGCTCAGGCCGAGGAGATCCTGATGGCGGAGCTTATCAACAGCTGACTCTAAACCTGTTCCTCTCCGAAGCGGAACAGATCCAATCCATAGATGAAGCAGAGAATGTAGCGCATACATCCTCTGCTTTTTCTTTTACCCAAAATGACATCGACCATGTGCTGCGTTTGGGCGGCAATACAGACCGTCAAAGGGAGCGTGTGGTTGCAGCCTTTGAAAAGCAGAAAACCACCGCTGAGATTGCCGAGATACTGAAAACGCTGTACCACGGCGGCAATGGCCTTGGCAGTGTGAGCGCATGGTATGCCGAGGATGGTATCCATCTTTCACATGGGAAGTCTGTCCGTTATGACAGGTCTGCCCAGGTCATTTCCTGGGAGAGTGCCGCAGAGCGTATCGGGGAACTTTTGGAAAGTGGTCAGTTTGCCTCCAATGTGGAGCTTGCAGAAGCGGCAGGCTATGAACGCTCCCTCCTTGCCACAAAATTCTGGAATCTATATCACGATCTCAGTGAGGATGCCAGAGAAGCCGGATATTTGTCCTGCCTATCAGAGATTAAAGGCAACGGCTTTCCAGAGGAGACCCGCCGCCTGACGGAGCAGCTGAGTGACCCGGCTTTCCGCCAGACACTCAAGGAAGAATACGCCGCCTTCTGGACTGCCTATCAGCAGGATCGTGACCTGTTGCGTTTTCACTATCACAGACCAAGGGAGATCTGGGAGAACCTGAAGGATCTTGACCTGCCACGCAGAACCTTTGTTTCGGACCTTTCCCAAGTGCCAACCGTTCAGCACTTCATTACCGAGGATGAGATCGACGCTGCTATGACCGGCGGAAGCAGTTTCGCTGGAGGAAAAGGCCGTATCTATGCGTTCTTCATGGCAAACCATACGGATAAGGAGAAAGTGAGATTCCTCAAAGACGAGTATGGCATTGGCGGACGCTCTCATGCCTTGTCCGGCGCAACACACAGCGGCGAAGATCACGATGGGAAAGGACTGCACTATAAAAAGCAGGACTGCCCGGATGTTCACTTGAACTGGGAAAAGGTTGCCAAGCGCATTACCTCACTTGTCCAGAAAGACCGCTATCTTACCGAACAGGAACAGGCGCAGTATGACAAAATCCAGTCTGAAAAGGAACTGGCCGAAGAAGATGCCATTCAAGCCCAGCAGCCGGAGATGGAGGAAGAAACGCCAAAGCCTACCCTTGGGGAGCAGTTTGAGCAGTATAAGCCTGTGGTGACTGCCGCCATTTCCGAGGATACCGCATATCGCAATGCCTGCGGTCATTCTGACCGTGAAAATGCTGTCATCGAGGGCAATGCCGCTGTGCGCCGTGCGGTCCTTGGTTCTAAGGATATGGAGCTGATCCGCCTCTATTCGGATGTGCCGGAGTTCCGACAGCGACTGCACCGTGAAGTGATCGACGAAACCTATCCAAGGCTCCATGAACTTCTGCGCCCTCTTTCTCAGGAAGATATTGATACTGCCATTTGTGCATGGAACGGCAATATCGAGAGTAAACACGCTGTCGTCCGTTATATGAAAGACCATGCAAGAGAGAAAGATACCGCTGCATGGCTGGCTCAGGAATACAGTGGCAGCAACATCCCGTTCGTTGTCCGTGCCGGAAGCCCGGAGGAAACGCAGCTGCCCTGGCCGAAGGTACAGCGCAGGCTTGCCCAGCTGATTCAGGAGGACCGGTTCTATACCGAAGAAGAACAGGACCGTTTTGACAACATCGACCCCATCGCCATCCGGGAAGCCCTGGAAGAAAGAGGGATCGTCAACGGACAGGTGGCAGACCCGGAAAAACTGGACAATGCCCCGTTTATCCAACAGGTGATGTCAGATGCTGAGACAGAGCAGACTTCCGAAGTTTCCATTTCCGATGAGGAATATGACGCAGTTCGCCGCCCAATTCCGCAAAGAACCTCCTATGACCCAGCCGCCCCGGTCTATGCCGTGGGCGATACCGTGTATATCGAGGGTGACGCTTATCAGATCACCGAGCTGCGGGAGGACACCGTACAGCTTCTGCCCACCGGGATGGTATATCCCATCTACCGGGCAGAGCGCAAAGAACAGTTCGAGCAGCTGCTTCGGGCAGACCGCCGCAATGCTTACTATACCGAGTTTCTTCCTATTGACCCGGACAAGGCAGAACAAGACTTGCGGGATGTATTGGCTCATGGACTGATGGATGAAGCGGATAAAAAGCAGATTTCCACGCTGCTGCAATCCGGCAGGAGCAACAGCGAGATCGCCTACTGGCTGAGCAGAGCCTATTCCGGTGAGATTGAGACACTGAATCTGGAGACCGGCGATATTGCCGATTACCGTACCACGGCACAGGGCATAGAACTGGAAGTCATGGATGCAGAGGAAAAGCGTCTGGCTATGCTGTATTTCCGCTGGGATGAGGTTGCGCCTTTGCTGCGCGGGATGTATGCCCGTCAGCAGGGCGGTTTTGGACAGGAACAGCCCCAACCGGCTGCCGAATCCCCGACCTTCCATTCCGAGACCATGGCCGTCTATCCGGGCGATAAGAACAATCTGCCTTATGATGTGGTGGTGGAACGACTGCATATCGAGGAGCCGGAGCCACCAGCCCCTGTGACTGAGACGGAGAAAACCTTTGAGGAAGTGTTGGATGAACACCCGGTTTCCATTCAGGTCAATGGCCAGTGGCAGACCTTTCCCAATGCCAAAGCTGCCGAGGAAGCATCTTATGAGGAATACAAGGCTAACCTGCGCCGCAATGCAAAAAACTTCCGCATTACCGATGAGCATTTGGGCGAAGGCGGTCCGAAAGCCAAGTTCAAGGCAAATGTCAATGCGATTCGTTTGCTGAAAGAGCTGGAAGCTGCCGGACAGCAGGCAAGCCCCGAACAGCAGGAGGTTCTTTCTCGATATGTGGGCTGGGGCGGTCTCTCTGATGCGTTTGACCCGGAGAAACCGGCATGGGCTTTAGAGTATGCCCAGCTAAAAGAACTGCTGACCCCGGAGGAATATGCCGCCGCCAGAGGTTCCACCCTCAACGCGCACTACACCAGTCCCACGGTAATCCGGGCCATCTATGAGACCGTGGGCCGCATGGGTTTTGAGACCGGCAACATCCTGGAGCCGTCCTGCGGTGTGGGCAATTTCTTCGGTATGCTGCCGGAAGAAATGCGAAACAGCCGTCTGTATGGCGTTGAGCTGGATTCCATCAGTGGACGGATTGCAAAGCAGCTCTACCCCAAGGCCGACATCACCGTGGCCGGGTTTGAGACCACCGACAGGCGTGACTTCTTTGACCTTGCCATCGGCAATGTACCTTTCGGTCAGTATCAGGTCAATGACAAAGCCTACAACAAGCTGAATTTCAGTATTCACAACTACTTTTTCGCCAAAGCACTGGACCAGGTGCGTCCCGGCGGCGTGGTAGCTTTTGTAACCTCCCGCTATACTATGGACGCCAAGGATTCCACCGTGCGCCGCTATCTTGCCCAGCGTGCCGAGCTGCTGGGAGCTATCCGTCTGCCTAATGACGCGTTCAAAAAGAATGCCGGTGCCGAGGTGGTATCGGACATCATCTTCCTCCAAAAGCGGGACCGCCCGCTGGACATCGTGCCGGAATGGACTCAAACCGGACAGACGGAGGACGGGTTTGCCATCAACCGGTATTTTATCGACCACCCGGAAATGGTGCTGGGCAGACAGGAGCCGGTAAGCACTGCTCATGGTATGGACTACACCGTAAACCCTATCGAGGGACTGGAGCTTTCCGACCAGCTGCATGATGCGGTGAAGTATATTCATGGCACTTATCAGGAGGCAGAGCTGCCGGAGCTGGGCGAAGGCGAAGCTATTGACACATCCATTCCTGCCGACCCCAATGTGAAGAACTATTCCTATGCCATTGTAGACGGGCAGGTGTACTACCGGGAAAACAGCCGCATGGTGCGCCCGGATCTCAACACCACCGCAGAAGCCCGCGTAAAAGGTCTTGTGGGACTGCGGGATTGTGTGCAGGAACTGATCGACCTTCAGATGGATGCAGCGGTTCCGGACAGCACCATTCGGGAGAAGCAGGCGGAACTGAACAGCCTCTATGACAGCTTTTCTGCCAAATACGGTCTCATCAATGACCGTGCAAACCGTCTGGCCTATGCAGACGATTCTTCCTATTACCTGCTCTGTGCGCTGGAAGTCATCGACGAGGACGGTAAACTGGAACGTAAGGCAGATATGTTCACCAAGCGGACCATCAAGCCCCATCAGGCGGTGGCTGTGGTGGATACGGCAAGTGAAGCACTGGCGGTGTCCATCTCGGAAAAAGCCTGCGTGGATATGGACTATATGAGCCAGCTTACCGGAAAAACAAAAGAAGAACTGGCCGGAGAGCTGCAAGGCGTAATCTTCCGTGTACCGGGACAGTTGGAGCAGGACAGAACGCCCCATTATGTGACTGCTGATGAATACCTCTCTGGCAATGTACGCCGAAAGCTGCGTCAGGCACAGCGGGCAGCACAGCAGGACCCGGTTTATGCAGTCAATGTGGAAGCTCTTACCGCCGCCCAGCCCAAAGACCTGGATGCGTCGGAGATTGAGGTGCGTCTGGGCGCTACCTGGATTGACAAGGAATATATCCAGCAATTTATGTATGAGACCTTTAATACCCCGTTTTATCTCCAGCGCAGTATCGAGGTCAACTATTCGTCCTTTACCGCTGAATGGCAGATCAAGGGGAAATCTTCCGTATCCTACAACGATGTGGCAGCTTATACCACCTATGGGACCAGTCGTGCCAATGCCTATAAGATTTTAGAGGACAGCCTGAACCTGCGAGATGTCCGTATCTATGACACCATAGAGGACGCAGACGGAAAAGAGCGCCGCGTGCTGAACGCCAAGGAGACCACCCTGGCGGCTCAAAAACAGCAGGCGATCCGGGAAGCCTTTAGGGACTGGATCTGGAGAGACCCGGAGCGCCGCCAGACTTTGGTGCGCCAGTACAACGAAGAAATGAACTCTACCCGTCCCCGCGAGTATGATGGCAGCCATATCACTTTTGGGGGCATGAACCCGGCCATTACCCTGCGGGAACACCAGAAAAGCGCCATCGCCCATGTGCTGTATGGAGGAAATACCCTGTTGGCACATGAAGTAGGCGCAGGCAAAACTTTTGAGATGGTAGCTGCTTCGATGGAAGCCAAACGCCTGGGACTGTGCCAGAAATCTCTCTTTGTGGTTCCAAACCATCTGACCGAGCAGTGGGCGTCGGAGTTTCTGCGTCTCTATCCTTCCGCCAATATCTTAGTCACCACCAAAAAGGACTTTGAGACCCATAACCGAAAGAAGTTCTGCGCTCGTATTGCGACGGGTGATTATGATGCCATCATCATGGGACACAGCCAGTTTGAGCGTATCCCCATCAGCCGGGAGCGTCAGGAACGGCTTCTCTATGAACAGATCGACGAGATCACCGAGGGGATTGCAGAGGTACAGGCCAGTGGCGGCGAGCGTTTTACCGTCAAGCAGCTGGAGCGTACCAGAAAGTCTCTGGAAGCCAGACTGGAAAAGCTGCAAGCCGAAGGGCGAAAAGACGATGTGGTAACCTTCGAGCAGCTGGGTGTGGACCGTTTGTTTGTGGACGAGGCCCACAACTATAAAAACCTGTTTCTATACACAAAAATGAGGAATGTGGCAGGCTTATCCACATCGGACGCGCAGAAATCCTCCGATATGTTTGCCAAGTGCCGCTATATGGACGAGATTACCGGAAACCGTGGCGTTATCTTTGCAACCGGAACCCCGGTCAGCAACTCCATGACCGAGCTTTACACCATGCAGCGGTATCTCCAGTATGACCGCCTGCAGGAACTGAACATGACCCATTTCGACTGCTGGGCCAGCCGTTTCGGAGAAACCGTCACGGCGCTGGAACTGGCCCCGGAGGGAACCGGCTATCGGGCGCGCACTCGATTCTCCAAGTTTTTCAACCTGCCGGAGCTGATGAACCTGTTCAAAGAAGTGGCGGACATCAAGACCGCCGACCAACTGAACCTGCCCACCCCGGAGGTGGAATACCACAACATCGTGGCACAGCCCACCGAACATCAGCAGGAAATGGTGAAGGCTCTCTCTGAGCGCGCTTCCGAAGTACACAGAGGCAGTGTGGACCCGTCGGTGGATAATATGCTCAAAATCACCTCGGATGGCCGCAAGCTGGGACTGGACCAGAGGATCGTCAACCAGATGCTGCCGGATGAACCTGGTACAAAGGTCAATCAGTGCGTGGACAACATCATGCAGATCTGGCGGGACGGGGATGCAGACAAGCTGACCCAGTTGGTGTTCTGCGACATTTCCACGCCCCAGGCAGCTCCCTCCAAAAAGGCAGCCAAACAGCTGGACAATCCGCTGCTTCACGGGTTGGAAGAAGCAATCCCACTGGATGAACCGGAGCCTGCCTTTACCATCTATGAGGACATCCGCCAGAAGCTCATCGCCCAGGGGATGCCTGCCGAGCAGATCGCCTTTATCCACGAAGCCAACACAGAGGTACGGAAAAAGGAACTGTTCTCCAAGGTCCGCACTGGGCAGGTGCGTGTCCTATTAGGCAGCACTGCCAAGATGGGCGCTGGCACCAATGTGCAGGATCGCCTTGTGGCGCTGCATGATTTGGACTGCCCGTGGCGTCCGGGAGACCTTGCCCAGCGCAAGGGCCGTATCGAGCGCCAGGGAAACCAGAACCCTCTTGTCCATGTGTACCGCTATGTCACGGAGGGAACTTTTGATGCCTACCTCTGGCAGACGGTGGAAAACAAACAGAAATTCATCAGCCAGATTATGACCTCGAAATCGCCTGTGAGAAGCTGCGACGATGTGGATGAAACGGCGCTTTCCTTTGCCGAGATCAAGGCCCTGTGCGCCGGAGACCCCCGTATCAAGGAACGCATGGATTTGGATGTGGAGGTATCCCGCCTGAAGCTGATGAAAGCCGACCACCAGAGCAAGCAATATCGTCTGGAGGACCAGTTGCTCAAATACTTCCCGGAGGAAATTGAAAAGCACAAAGGTTTTATCATAGGCTTTGAATCTGACCTGGAGGTTTTGGCAGCTCACCCGCACCCGGAGGACGGTTTTGCTGGTATGGAAATCCGCGGCGATCTGCTGACCGATAAGGAGAACGCCGGCGCAGCCCTTTTGGATGCCTGCAAGGAGGTCAAAACCTCCGATCCGGTGCAGATTGGCAGCTACCGGGGCTATGCCATATCTGTGGAATTTTCCGCTTGGAAACAGGAGTATGCGCTCCTGCTGAAAGGACAGATGACCCACCGGGCAACCCTTGGTACAGACCCTCGCGGAAATCTTACCCGTATCGACAATGCCCTCGCCCAGATGCCCCAGCGTCTGGAGGCGGCAAAGGCCCAGTTGGATAACCTCTATCAGCAGCAGGCTGCCGCAAAGGAGGAAGTCGGAAAGCCATTCCTTTATGAAGAAGAACTGCGAAGCAAAAATGCCCGTCTGGTGGAGCTGGATACCCTGCTCAACATCGACGGAAAGGGACAGGCACACGCCGAGGCTGTTGTTGCCAAAAGCACACGGACTTCGGTGCTGGACAGCCTGAAGCGCCCGGTGACGCCCCGCAGTACAGACAAGAAACCAAAACAGCATGAGGAGGTGCGATAATATGAATACCAACGATCTGAATACAGCCCTTTTTGAAAAGATGACTGCCGAACAGGACAAGTTCCGGGACTGGCTGAAAAGCCAGTCCCCGGAAGAAGTCTTAAACCATGCCTATGAGTACACCATCCGCGAGGACATCGTGATGGCAATGGAGGAATTGGAGTTGACCGATGCCCAGGCCCAGGCGCTTTTGGATTCCCCCTCGCCGCTGGCGGATGTGTACCGCTATTTTGAAAAGCTGGAGACCGGTCACATGGATGTGATCCGGGACAGCATTGAGAGCCGTGCCGACGATGTGTGCAGAGCCAAAGAGGAACTGCGAACAACACCGGTCTATCCCCATTCTGCTGCCTATGCGTCCGAGCATGGGGAAATGGCACAGTACAACCTCTCATATCAGGCGAACAGCGCCTGCAAAGAAGCCATTGAGCAGACCATCAGCGCCCACTATGCAGAGAACCGGCTGGATACGGAGGCGGCGGTCAAAGATGTGCTGGAAAAGTTCGGGGCGGAACGGCTACAGTTCATTCTTGCAAACACCATCCAGCACAAGAACCACGACGGGCGTATCTCTCAGGACAATAAAGCCTGGGCAAAAACCATTCCCATGCCGGAGGACAGCGGCGCTTCCCGCCACTGCGCCTATCTGGTTGTGGATGGGGTCAATCCCGGTCTGACCGATCTGTTTACCAGGCAGGCCAGAAAAATCATGCAGGAACAGCAGAAAAGTTCTGTTCTGCAAAAGCTCAAACAGGAACCGCCTGCCCATAAGTCTGCTGCCCCGAAAAAACGGGAGCCGGAGCGATAACCATGGCAAAGCGCAAGCGGGATGTTCCGGTTTTGTTTTGGGTGTCCGCAGAAGAACTGGAACTGATCCATCAAAAGATGCAGCAATACGGGACAGAGAATTTGAGCGCTTATCTGCGGAAAATGGCGCTGGATGGTTATGTGGTCAAGCTGGAACTGCCGGAGCTGAAGGAGTTGGTCTCCCTGATGCGCCGAAGCAGCAACAACTTGAACCAGCTGACCCGCAAAGTGCATGAGACCGGGCGGGTTTATGATGCTGACTTGGAGGATATATCCCAGCGGCAGGAACAGTTATGGGACGGAGTTAAAGAGATACTGACACAACTTTCCAAACTTTCGTAACCGGGACAAATACCCCATCTGCGGAGAGAGGAACGGCGTTTCTTCGCCGCGCCTTCCTCCGCTTTTTCTTTTTGCCCGTATCCTTGCCTTTTAGCTGTAAGACAGGGATAATGGAATCAGGAACAGGAACTGTGATTTTGGGAGGAGGCATAACAATGAGGGCATTGGTGTTTTTGTTAAAACTGTTGTTGAAGATTTTAGTAGCTCCGGTAATTCTGACACTGACCCTGTTCGTTTGGATTTGTGTGGGGATCGTCTATGTTTCCGGTCTGGTGCTGGGGCTTATCAGCATGGTGATCGCCCTGTTGGGCGCGGCGGTCCTGCTGACCTGTTCCCTGCAAAACGGCATTATCCTGCTGGTGATGGCATTTCTTATTAGTCCCTATGGTCTGCCGATGGCTGCCATCTGGTTGCTGGGCAAGGTGCAGGACTTGAAGTTTGCCATTCAGGATTTGGTTTATGGATAAAATACGCGGTCACAAAAATGCCAGACAGTGTCTGTTAAATTGCTATATTTACTTCTGTGCTACATCCGTGTATAATAGTAGCACGAAAGGAAGTGATGGATGTGACCAAATCAGAACGGTTTGAGCAATTAGACAGACTTCTGACCGAGCATGATGGGATGCTGCAAACCGCACAGGTAATCGCCAGCGGAATTGTAAAACCCATTTTTTATGAATATGTCAAAGAGAAAAATCTTCAGCAGGTTGCTCACGGAATTTATGTCTCCGAGGACACCTGGATTGATGCGATGTTTCTGTTACATCTGCGATGTGGTCAGGCAGTATTTTCCCATGAATCAGCGCTATTTTTCCATGACTTGACAGACCGGGAACCATCTCCATACGCTATCACGGTGCGCAGAGGGTACAGCACCACTCGCTTAAAGGCAGAGGGCCTTTCTGTTTACACCATCAAACCAGAACTATATGAGGTAGGGCTGACAACTGGCCAAACACCTTTTGGGCATACGGTTCCTGTCTATGATATGGAGCGCACCATCTGCGATCTGCTCCGCAGCCGAAGCAGCATGGAAATACAGACTTTTCAAGGTGCGCTGAAGATGTATGCCAGAAGAAAGGACAAGGATCTGCGGACTATGATGCGGTATGCCGGTATGTTCCGGGTTGAAAAAATTTTACGGCAGTATTTGGAGGTGCTTTTATGATAAAGACAGCAAGGCAGCTAAAAGATTTGATTCGCAATCTTTCCAGAGAAAAATCTGCGGATGCACAGCTTTTAATGCGAAACTATATGATGGAGCGTTTTCTGGAGCGTATTTCCCTTTCTGAATATCGTGATAAATTTATTCTGAAAGGCGGGATGCTGGTAGCGGCAATGGTTGGACTGGATGCCCGTTCCACGATGGACTTGGACGCTACTGTAAAAGGAGCCAATGTTAATGTAGAGGAGATCGAGAACCTGATTTCTGCTATTGTGAGTGTACCGATTGATGATGGCGTCAAATTTCGGCTGAAAAGCATTTCAGAGATTATGGATGAAGCGGAGTATCCTGGGATTCGGGTCAGCATGACTACAACCTTTGACGGTGTGGTGACACCTTTGAAGATTGACATTTCCACAGGGGATGCCATTACCCCCAGGGAGGTACGCTACTCTTTCAAGCTGATGCTGGAAGATCGCTCCATTGACATTTGGGCATACAATCTGGAAACCGTTCTGGCTGAAAAGCTGGAAACAATCATCACCAGAACCACCACCAACACCCGCATGAGAGATTTCTATGACATTTATATTCTGGATCAGCTCCACGGGAACACATTGAACCGGCAGACGCTCTATGATGCACTGTTGGCAACTGCCAAAAAACGCGGAACCGAACGGCATCTTGCAGAAGCTGTGGATGTTTTGAATGAAGTGGAAAGCAGTCCTGTGATGCAGAAACTTTGGGAATCTTACCGCAGGAAGTTTTCCTATGCGGCAGATCTGGAGTGGAGCATCATCATGGGGGCGGTTCGCAGTTTATACGCTCTATGTGAAAAGGGATCGAGCCTATGAAAAAACACGGTCATTATTGCAAAGTCTGCGGAGAATACAAAGCCAACGAAAAATTTTCCGGCAAAGGCCATGCGGCTCATATCTGTAAATCCTGTGCTTCTTTGCCGCCGGAAAAACAAGCGGAGCAAATGACAATAAATCGCTTGCTAAATCTCCCCTGGCGATTATCAAAGGAACAAATTTCCTGGCTGAAAAACCGAATGGAAGATAAGCGCCCGGAAGTCCGTGCGCTGGCGAAAGAACAATACGAGATGAGGTTTCCTCCAAAACAGTTAGAGGACACCGATGACGATTTTGATTTTCTTGATGAGAATGATTTTATAGAATAACGAAAGCGGTCTGCACCATGCAGGCCGTTTCTTTTTTGGAAAGGAGGCCCTTCTATGGCAACCACACGCATCATGCCCCTGCATATCGGCAAGGGACGCACGGAGAGCCGAGCAATCAGCGATATTATTGATTATGTGGCAAATCCGCAAAAGACTGACAACGGAAAACTAATTACCGGCTATGGCTGTGACAGCCGGACCGCCGATGCAGAGTTTCTGCTGGCGAAGCGGCAGTATATCGCCGCCACCGGGCGGGTGCGCGGGGCGGACGATGTGATCGCTTACCATGTGCGCCAGTCATTCAAACCCGGAGAGATCACACCGGAAGAAGCCAACCGTCTGGGTGTCGAATTTGCCAAGCGGTTTACCAAGGGCAATCATGCCTTTGTGGTCTGCACTCACATAGACAAATCGCACGTTCATAATCACATCATCTGGTCATCGGTCAGCTTAGAATATGACCGAAAGTTCCGCAACTTTTGGGGCAGCACCAGAGCCGTCCGGCGCTTGAGCGATACCATCTGTATCGAGAACGGACTGTCCATTGTGGAGAATCCCAAGCTCCACGGAAAAAGCTACAACAAATGGTTGGGCGATCAGGCCAAGCCCTCCCATCGGGAGCAGCTGCGGGTGATGATTGACCGTGCGTTGGAGCAAAAGCCCGCTGACTTTGACGCATTGTTGAAACTGCTTACAGAAATGGGCTGTGAAGTATCCAGGCGCGGGAAAGCAATCCGGCTCAAAGCACCCGGCTGGAAGAATGTAGCCCGCATGGATGACAAGCTGGGGGCCGGGTACAGTGAAGCAGAAATCCGTGCGGTGCTGGCCGGTGAAAAACAGCATACGCCCCGTAAAAATTCCGTCGTGCAGCCGGAGCCGACCAAGGTCAATCTGCTGGTGGACATTCAGGCAAAGTTGCAGGCTGGAAAAGGTGCTGGCTATGCTCGATGGGCTAAAGTTTTTAATCTGAAACAAATGGCGCAGACCATGAATTACCTGTCAGAGAACAATCTGCTGGAGTATGCGGTTTTGGAAGAAAAGGCTGCGGCTGCCACGGCACATCACAATGATCTTTCGGCGCAGATCAAAGCGGCTGAAAAGCGCATGGCAGAGATCGCTGTTCTGCGTACTCACATCGTAAATTATGCCAAGACCCGCGAGACCTATGTGGCATACCGCAAGGCGGGTTATTCTCGAAAATTTCGGGAGGAACATGAGGAAGAAATCCTGCTCCACCAGGCTGCTAAGAATGCCTTTGATGAGATGGACGTCAAGAAGCTGCCCAAGGTCAAAGAGTTGCAGACAGAGTATGCGAAATTGCTGGAAGAAAAGAAAAAGACCTATGCCGAGTACCGGCGTTCCCGTGAAGAAATGTGGGAGCTTTTAATGGCAAAGGCCAATGTGGATCGGGTCCTGAAAATGGAGGTAGAACAGGATGTTGAAAAAGAAAAAGACCACGGCCAGCGGTAAGCTGGTCCTGGTCAAAAGCGTTCGCAGAACGCGCAGCCACAGAATGAAATTCTGTGTTCAAAGGGGCTTGGGGGCGCTGCCCTCAACAAGCAAGCGGAGAGGAAAATCACAAAGGGATTTTCTTCTCTGCGGGCCTGTGTGTATTAACACAGGCATTGCTTGCTATCATTTCCACAAACAAAAACTCCGACACATCCCCAACGGTCGTATCGGAGTTCACGGGTCCAGATGGTAGTCATCGAACAATGGAGACTGGAAGAAATCACACAACGTAATGCCTAATCCTTGGCACATCTCATGGATGATCCGCAGCTTCACGGATTCATACGAACAGTTGATGACATTCCCTATCGTTGATTTCGGTACGCCGCTTTTCATAAAAAGCTGGTACTGTGTCATGTGCCTTTCCGAAAGAAGTTCTGTCAACCGTTTACTCACGGCCTCATTTAGCTGCATCCGCATCACCACCATTCCCTGTCACTGTACTAATTATTATATGGTGGTGCGGTAAAAAATTAGTCCCTGCAGCTGTACTAGTCTGATATTCTGTTGTAAAATATTTCTGACAGCGTTTTATGTAGGGAAATAGAAATGCTGTCAGGTAACTAATCCATTTTCACAAACAAAATAGGAGAAATAGGGATGCACAAAGAGGTAGATTTTATAGCGGAATACAATGAAGAAATGAAGGAGCTGCTGGCGGAACCCCAGACGTCCCCAAGCGAACGGGAGTGGCAGCGGTTTCGGCTGTCCATGGAATTGGTCAATGCCCAGGAATCCCAATATACCAGGGTAAAGAATGAAGAACGCTGGAAACGACTGGAGCAGGAATTTTATCCGGCCTTGTGCGTGATTGCAAAGACTCAGGGAGGCCGTGTGGAATTGAACATCAAGGAAGATACCTTGATCGGTCAGCTTGTTTACATAGGAGAAGGGCTTACGTTAGGCAGCTCAAATCCAGAAGGACTGGCTGCGTTTTCGAGGATTGTCGCAGCGGCGGAAGATATTTTTGTCTCCATACATGACGGGTGTTCAAAGTTTCAATTTATCTTCTGCCTGCACGATAAGGTTTTTGTGGAAGATCATGCGGAGCAGATTGCGAAGATAAAAGAAAAAATCCGGCTCCACCGTATGGAAACTATGCGGCTTCATCGGATGCTTTCAGGCAAGGATTAAGGATAGAGAATCAACACGCATACTTCAAAATTCAAAAAACATCCATGGACTGCGGCCATGAAAATA
>OHWL01000147.1_pt1 | contig 18952 bp, 16 predicted proteins | sample 1579711 | NCBI WGS metagenome assembly OHWL01 (sample SAMEA3882523, study PRJEB24775) | human gut metagenome | biome: human-associated habitat; feature: intestine environment; material: feces | place: Netherlands | collected 2009/2010 | reverse complement strand
TCTACAACTCCGATATTTGGTTCAATTGTACAAAACGGGTAATTTGCACTTTGAGCATTTCTTGTATTTGTCAGGGCATTAAATAATGTTGATTTTCCTACATTAGGCAGCCCTACTATTCCTGTTCTAAGCATTTATATTTCCTTTTTCTAGCTAATCAATAATTTAATTTTACCCCAAAGCCTTATTAAAATATAGCTATTTGCCATATTGTAAAGAAATGTAACGAATATATACTTTTTAGATAAAATTTAGGCAATTTTTAAATCTTAAATAACTTTATATATATGTAAGGGAACTCTAAGGGGACAATGATTATGACAAACGGATATGAAATGATTACAGTAAACGAATTTGTAAACGAATTAGATAATGTTAAATATACTTCAGTTGCAGAATATAAAATTGAAAAAGAAGTTGAAAAATATTTATTGAACCAAAAAAGATATGAAACTAATGCAAAAATTGTTGAAGCATTATTAGCATAATCTATGGTTAAACAAATTTTAAAGGGCATTGATTTTAATCAATGCCCTTTTTGATTTTTATTTATTATAATTTTCGCCCCATTTTTTCATTTCTAATAAAATAGGAATTATACTTTCTCCAGTTTTAGTTAGCGAATATTCAACTTTGGGCGGAACAACCGGATAAACTTTTCGTGTTACTAGTCCGTCAGTTTCCAGTGTGCGCAGAGTTACAGTCAGCATACGTTGTGAGATATCGGCTATTGTTTTATGAATGTCGCAGAATCGCATGGTTCCGTTAGCATTTAATGTGATAAGAACCAGCATAGACCATTTATCACCAAGCCTGCACAATACATTCCGTACAGGGCAATTATTATCCGGATGAAAATTTTTCATTTTTTAATATTCTCTATTTGCTTGCCGTTCAACAATGGTTACCTCTATGTAAGTTCCTTATCTACAGGTGCCTTCTTGTTTTTGGAAAGAAGGATACTTACATTTGCATTACAAAAGTAATAAACTTACTAAAGATAACTATTGTTCTACTAGATAAATTTATTGTTTCACTTATAATAAGTTAAGATTATGGCAAAGAAAGTAGCTGTTTTAGCGGTAAATCCGGTGAACGGATTCGGTTTGTTCCAGTATTTGGAAGCGTTTTTTGAAAATGGTATATCCTATAAGGTGTATGCAGTGGCGGAAACAAAGGAAATTAAAACAAACTCGGGCATTGAATTTGTGGCCGATGATGTGATTGCAAATCTTATAGGGCATGAAGATGATTTTGATGCTTTGGTTTTTGCCTGTGGGGATGCGGTTCCCGTATTTGCTCAAAATGCGGATAAGTCTTATAATGTGGACTTGATGTTGGTCTTGAAAGCATTTGCCGGGAAGGGAAAGATCCTGATAGGTCATTGTGCTGCAGGTCTGTTGTTTGATTTTGCTGGAATAACAGAGGGAAAGAGATTAGCTGTGCATCCTTTGGCAAAACCGGCTGTAAGTAAAGGGATGGCTACTGATGAAAAATCGGTTGTTGATGGTAATTTTTATACAGCACAAAGTGAAAACTTTGTTTGGACAATGATGCCTCAGGTAATTGAAGCCTTGAAAAAATAAGGGAATATTAATGTCGCCCAATGTAGAAATTTCCTATATTTGGGCGACAATTCCTAAAAATAGAAACAATGAAATACAATTTTGATAAAGTGATAGATCGCAGCGGTACGTCTGCTGAGAAAGTAGAAGGGCTGAAACATATTTGGGGACGTACGGATTTGATTCCTTTATGGGTGGCTGATATGGATTTTGCCACAGCTCCTTTTGTAACAGATGCTATTCGTAAACGTTGCGAAAATGAAGTTCTAGGGTATACCGGCAAACCAGATAGCTATTATAATGCAATTATAAACTGGGTAAAACAGCGTTATGATTTGATCGTGACCAAGGAAGTGATAAATTTTGTTCCCGGCATTGTACCGGGCATCGGTATGGCTATGAATTGTTTTACTCAGAAAGGGGATAAGGTAATGATTCAACCTCCTGTTTATCATCCTTTTGCATGGGTTACGACTCGTAATGAGCGTACTTTGGTCATAAATCCGTTGAGATGGGAGAACGGGATGTACCGTATGGATTTGGATGCTTTTCGTGAACAAATTAAAGGTTGTAAGCTCTTTATTTTATGTAATCCTCATAATCCGGGTGGCGTTGTGTGGACTGAAGCAGAGTTACGAGCGATAGCTGATATCTGTTATGATGAGAAAGTATTGGTCTTCTCGGATGAAATTCATGCGGATTTGACTTTACCTCCTCATACGCATCGTCCTTTTGCTACTGTCAGTGAAAAGGCTCGAATGAACTCCGTTACTTTTATGTCTCCTAGCAAAGCTTTTAATATGCCGGGACTATCTGCCTCGCATGCTCTTATTTTTAATGAAGATTTGCGTAAACGCTTCCGTATCTATATGGATGCCGGTGAGTTGGATATGGGACATGTCTTTGCTTTTCTTTCTGTTGAGGCTGCTTATAGTCATGGTACGGAATGGCTTGACCAATGTTTGGCGTATATACAAGGAAATATAGATTTTGTCGACGAATTTTTGAAAAAACATGCACCTAAAATCAAGGCCATTCGTCCGGAGGCTTCTTATTTAGTTTGGTTGGATTGCCGTGAACTGGAGTTGAGCCAGAAGGATTTGAATGAATTCTTTGTAGATAAAGCGCATTTGGCATTGAATGACGGGGAAATGTTTGGTAAGGAAGGCATTGGCTTTATGCGTTTAAACGTGGCAAGTCCGCGTTGTATCATTGAAAAGGCGATGAAACAACTGGCGGATGCTTATCAACTATATATAAAGTGATTATTTTAAGTATTGCGTCTTGAAGATATTCACGCATAAAATGAAGATGGATAACAATAACGGTCCGAATATGACACCCATGAATCCGAATAAGGAAAGTCCGATGACCACTCCAAAAATGGTGATGAGTGGATGGGTGTCTGCCATCTTCTTTTGCAGAATAAAACGAATTAGATTGTCAATGTTTGTTACAATTAATCCACAATAAAGAAGTAGTCCGGCGGCATGTGTCCAATCTCCTGAAAGAGCAAGATAGGCAGCTAGAGGGAACCATACCAATGCTGTTCCTACAATAGGAATGACGGTGGCAAAGCAGGTCAGGAAGCCAAACAATAGCGCGCTGGGTACATCAAACAAATAGTAGCCTAATGTAGCTATTCCTCCTTGAATGACTGCCAGTAAGGGAATACCTATTGCATTACTTCTGACAATCATATTAATTTCTTTCAGTACATTTTTTTTGTTTGTATCGCTGAAAGGAAGTAACTCATAGATGTATTTTTCCATTTGAATTCCGCCAATCAGCATGAAGTAGAGAATAAAGACCAATACGAAAGCATTAACGGCAAAGCTACTGATACTTCCCATCAGAAACTGTCCGATGGCAGGAAGAATGGAGGCTATGGATGAAATGTTTTCTGTGCTTAGTAAGTCATATCCCGTCTTGGTATGAAGCCAATCGGCAAGATTGGTTACCGTATGGATAAAACCTGTCGTATCTACGTTTACCGTCTGTAATTTATTGATCAGTAACCATACAGCCAATGATAAAGGTACAAGAAAGCACATGATGGCTTCTATCAAGAGTAAAATGGCTGTAATACTTTTTTTGAAATGTTTTTCTTGGGTAAGATAAAACATTTGTTTTCTTACCATGATGTAAATGGTGCATGCTCCTAAAATACCTCCCATGAAAGGAGACATTTTTATAAATAAAATAAGTCCTAATCCCAGTATAATGGTGATAAGGGAATATTTCCAATACTGTTCTTTTACGCTCATGTGTTTTTTGCTTATTTTGTATATAAATAAACAATAAAACGAATTGAAATGTTCCGCTTTTAAAACGGAACATTCTTAGTCATGTTTTCATAATTATTGTATTGACCGCTAATATTCATTTCATTTTCAGGAGCCAGTTCTATTGCTTTCTTCATATCTTCCACAGATCCGTCTTTGTCTCCTTTAAGTAATTTGATACGTCCTCGTTCATGATATGCTTTGGCAAAGTTGGGATTGATTTCAATGGCTTCATCATATACAGCCAATGCTTTGTCAAAATCTTTGTTTACCAGATATAGTTCTCCTGACAGGATATAGGCCTTTTCATTGAACGGATTGAGTGACAATACTTGATTAAAACATTCTTGTGCTTGTTCCGGTTCATTGGTGGCGGCTAGAATTTCTCCTTTCAAAAGCAAGGCTTGTTCGTCGTCGGGATTGAGGCTGAGCAACTTTTGTATATCTTCGGCAGCATCTTTTGCTTGTTTCATTTTCCAAAGTACTTCAGCGCGTAGCTGGTATGCTTCGGTATAATCTTCTTTCAATACGATAGCTTTAGTCAGCATAGCGATGGCGGTGATATCATCTTTCATGCCGATAGCTGCTTTTGCTGTCAAATAGAAAGATAGGGGGTTCTTATTATCTAAAACCAAAGCTTTTTGGCAGGCATCCTTCATATTTTCGTAATCTTCCTGCATATAGCAGATGCCAGCTAGTGAAAGGAAGGTGTTTACTTGTTCAGGATCTTTTGTAGCCATGCGGTCTAGTGTGATACGGGCATCATCTAGTCGGTTTGCCTGTGTATAAGCAGTGGCTAGCAGGCTGAGTGTTTCCAATTCATCGTTGATGGCAACTGCTTCTTCAAAACATTTAATGGCATAAGGTAGTTTACCCATACGTTGGGCGCGGATGCCGTCGTATTTTAAAATCTCGAAGTTCTTTTTATCATTTTTCTCTTTTTCGGTTTCGGGGGTGTTGTTTCCGCCGAATAAGGATTTAAATAAGCCCATAATTTATAGTTGTTTTATTTGTCTATTGTTATAATAAATCGTCTGAGGTAAATTTCTTGTTCCTGATGCTGCATGTTGGTAAAACGTACTGCCTTTATTGGTTTCTGTTGTAAACTGGCAGTCAGTCGGTTGTTTTCTTGTGTAAAGTTTACTTTACTCCAGTCTTTTCCATTTGCAGATATCTCAAGACTTCCCCAAGTTGCGATTTCCGGTTTCCCGAAATCTATCTCTATATTTTCTCCGGGATAAACTTGATCCAGTTCGATAGTCAATGAACCATTACCGGGCCATCTGATAACTTCCAGCGCCGGAGAAATCTGAATGCGGTTTATCTTTACCTGTAAAGGTAAGTTCTTTATCTGACTGATATCGCTTATTAGTTTATGCGGCATATAGTCGGTTTCAGCATTCAGCAGTGTGCTATATTTTTGGTTATAGCATTGCGTGACGGTGGCGAAAGTTTGATCAATCAATGGCTTGATTACTTTTCCTGCTGTCTTTATACCCGGCTGGTAAGGGTTTTGGTTGTATGTCTGGTCAATTTGAAACATTTGTTGTTGCAAGGCTTTCACGTGCTTGTATTTACGCATAAATAAAGATTGGTCATTTTTGTCGTATGCTTTGACCATTGCCAGTACTTCATTTCCGGTTTCACCCAATAGTTTGAACTGATAAAGCCAAGGCATGATTTCTACTATAATCGGATTTTTATCAGCATGGGCGACTAAAATATCACTTGATTCAACCATTTGGCTGAAGGTTTCTTGTAGAATAGAGAAGTCTTTTTCAGTGTAAGTTTTATTTTTTATGTAACTTTCAGTAAAGCTCTGCGCTGTGGGTTGGAGATTTACAGATTCCTCTCGGCGATATTTATGTCCGTTGGGGCCCAAGTCCGAATTATGGGCGGCAAAGAATTCCAGTTCAGTGGCAGCATCGGGCAAAATGTTCATAATAGCGTCTTTCCAAGTTTTTTCACTGTTATATTTTGTTGGATTCCAAGCGTATGAGGCTACACTATAAATGGCTATTTTAGAAGCCTCGGCATGTTCCATCGGATTAGTTACAAAGCCAGACATCTGATTGGCTATTTGAGTATCGTTTCCATATACTGGTCCCATGAGCAGATGATCTCTAACGTAATCGGAAACAGGAAAGTTCCACCATATATATGCCGGACGTTTAATCCGTTCGTTTATCCATTGAATACCATCTTGGGTAATATCGGAAATAACCCGGTCTCCTGTCCACATAATTTGTATGGATGGATTCAGTTTGTCTCCTAAAGTAGTAAGATATCCTTTAGCAGGGTCGGACCAACTTTTATTGTATTCTGTGGGGCACATGATAAGGGGAGTTACATCCGGTTTTACTTTTACAAAATGTTCATCTATGTAATTCAGCAGTTCTGCTTGTTTCACAGGGTTGGTACCTTCTCCTGAAATATCATCAAAGAAGACGGCAAAAGAACGGACACCGAGATGATACATCTTTTCAAATTTTGCCAATAATAATTCACGGTCTTCCTTATTCCATTTGATGTCTTGTCCCGGATGGATAGCCCAAACAAAATCGACTTCGTTTTCTTGAGCTACTTTTACTAATTCCTGTAATTGTTTTGCTTCTTTTTCGGGGTAAGGCAGACGCCAGTTGGGAGAACTATGGTAAGGGTCATCTTTAGGGCCGTATATATAGGTGTTCATTTTGTTTTCACCATAAAATTGAAGTTGGCGAAGACGGGCATTATGGCTCCAGGGGGTTCCGTAAAATCCTTCTACGACACCACGGTAGCGTATGGCCGGATAGTCTTGTATCTCTATTACCGGTAATTGGTTATCTTTGAGCAATTGTTTTAAGGTTTGCAAGGCATAGTAGGTTCCACGTTCATCGTTTCCTGCCAGAATTATTTCCTTATTATTGATGGATAGATAATAACCTTCCTTTTGGTTGGGGATCTGACGAGTAAACTTGCGGATGGACTTGTCTCCTTTTTCTCCTATATAAATGCGCAAACCGGTATTGGCCGGGTGTTTTCCACCTAATAAATCTTTTAATTCTTGTACGGCATATGGATTGGCTTCAGTTTCTCCCAAGAGTTGGTAAGTTTCAGGTAAATTGATTTGTCCGTCTTGTTTGGAAACTTGTTGAGGGATGGGCTGTACTTCTATGTTTTGGGCAAAGATAGTACAACCGGTAAAAAGACAAATGATTGCCAAATGCATTTTTTTCATGTTCTGTTGGGGTAAAAGGTTAATAAATCAATGGCAAAGATACGATTTATACAGAAAGAATTCCATCTTTTAATTGTATTATTTCTTCGGAAAGTAGGTAGGAGAGTACCTTTTCCGCTTTTTCACGATTGCTATTCAATTGGTTCAGTAGTTCTGAAGCAGGCATGGCGCCTGCCTGCAATAGCTGTTTGATTTGTTGTTCCAATTCTTGAAATTCTCCCTGTTTTATTCCTGAATGATGTTTGTTAAGACATACATCACATTGTCCGCAGTTGTGTTCGTTCTTTTCTCCGAAATATCTGAGTAGCATTCGGCTACGACATTTATCATCGGCTGTGGCATATTCTATCATAGCCTTGATTCGGGTGGTATAGCTTTTTTTCCGGTCTTCGTATATTTCCCGAGTTAGGGCAAGGCGATTCTTTTCTTGCCGTTCACGGGTATATATAATATAAGGTGTCTTTTTCCGTGGAATGTAATGTATGATATGTCTACGAGTCAGCGCCAGTAGAATTTCATAGATTCGTTGGCGGGTTAATCCGGAGCGGATTACTAAGGAATCTTCGTTAATATAGGCATAATCAGTAAATAGTCCTGTATAAGAACGCAAGATGATGTTTATCAGTTTCTCTGTATCTGTATCATTCTCGTGTAGTTTATAGAGTTCGTCGCGTTTCATCGTGAAAAGAATACGTGAAGCATTATCTTGCTCGTCTGTATATTCTAAATATCCGGCACGGGTCAGAATCTTTAAAGCGCTGTCGGCTTGTACGGGGAAATGTTTGAAGTTACGACAGAATTCATCCAAGTTAAAAGCAAAGGTGCAACCCATACCGTCTCCCATGGCCATTTGAAAATAGTAGTTGATATCTTCGTACACTTTTCGGATATAATCCTTGTCGGGAAATGTATCACTGATACGTTTGTTGAGGGTGGTTTTATCACTTTGGGCGTATAGCAGGACAGCATATGCTTTCTGCCCGTCGCGCCCTGCTCGTCCGGCTTCTTGAAAATAGGCTTCAGGAGAATCAGGCATATCTATGTGGATAACGATACGTACATCTGGTTTGTCGATACCCATTCCGAAGGCGTTGGTTGCTACCATAGTACGGCTTTCTCCGGTGAGCCAGCTTTTTTGACGTTGATCTTTTACATCATTATTCAAACCGGCATGATAGAAAGTGGCAGTTATGCCGTTATTGACCAGTAGTTCGGCAATTTCACGTGTACGTTTCCGGTTGCGGGTATAGACAATGGCGCAGCCGGGCACACTATTTAAAATATGCAATAGCTCTTCCTGTTTATTTTCTGTAGGACGTACAATGTAAGCCAAGTTTTTTCTTTCGAAACTCATTCGGAAAACCTGACTGTCTTTTTTAAAGTTTAGCTTTGTTTGAATATCTGTTACTACTTCCGGAGTGGCAGTTGCTGTCAGTGCTAATACAGGTATGTCGGGAAGGAGTTCGCGAATTTCTGCAATTTTCAGATAAGCAGGGCGGAAATCATATCCCCATTGAGAGATACAGTGTGACTCATCTACCGTGATCATGCTTACCTTCATGTTCCGTAGTTTGCTACGGAATATTTCAGTATCCAGCCTTTCCGGAGAAATATAAAGGAATTTATAGTCGCCGAAGATACAGTTTTCCAATGCAACAATGATCTCTTCGCGTGTCATGCCTGAATAAACTGCCAAAGCTTTGATACCTCGGTCGCGTAAATTGCGTACTTGGTCCTTCATCAGGGCAATAAGAGGTGTAATAACCAAACATAATCCGGGTTGTGCTAAAGCTGGTACTTGGAAGGTAATGGATTTGCCGCCACCGGTAGGCATCAATCCTAGCGTGTCGTGACCGTTGTCTATACTTTCAATGATTTCTTTCTGTATGCCCCGAAAGTCATCATATCCCCAATATTGTTTTAGAATTTCTTTATAGGTCATTGGAAGGGAAATAAGAAAATTATGTCAAAACTCCAATGACTTATCATCTTATTATTCTGATAAGTGTCTGATAACGTCATTAAAGTTTTGACATATTTCAAAGATAAATCTTTATCATTATTCCTCACTGGGTTTTATATCTTCTATTTGCAATTGTACTTCACCACGTTTGTGCGTATTCTCCTCAATGGTATAACAAATATCAAAAGAACGTTTGGTCTTGATATAGCGTGCTTGTGAACTTTGTCCGAAAGCGATGCCATTCATCACATTGTTTGATTTATTGTCTACCAATTCCAACTTGATGTGTTCCTGATCACGCCCTACTACTTTGCTGGTTCCATAATCATATACATTATGTGTACAAAAGATTGGTTTGTGGTTGTCCGGTCCGAAGGGATTGAACTTTTTCAGGTCGGCATGGAACTTCGGAGTGATATCCCGGAAGTCAATTTCTGCATCAATATCAATTACAGCACTGGTCTGTTCCGGCAAAATATGTTCTGTGACATAGGTTTCAAAACGACGGGTGAATTCTTCCACATTTTCCACTTTCATGGATAGTCCTGCAGCATAAGTGTGTCCTCCAAAGTTTTCCAACAAGTCACGACAATGTTCGATAGCTTTGTAGACATCGAAACCTGATACGGAACGGGCGGAACCAGTTGCCAGATTATCTGTACGGGTTAATACAACTGCCGGGCGGTAATAAATCTCTGTAAGGCGTGAGGCTACGATACCGATAACACCTTTATGCCACGCTTCATTATAGATGACAATGGAACGCCGGTCTGCTAGTCCTTCCAAGTGGTCTACAATTTGGTTGGCCTCTTCGGTCATGGTCTTATCCAGATCTTTACGGGTTTCATTGTATTGGTTGATTTGGTTGGCTTTCTCCAATGCTGCCGAGAAGTCCTTTTCTATGAGCAGTTCCACCGCCTCTTTTCCGTTCTGTATACGTCCGGATGCGTTGATGCGCGGACCTATCTTGAATACGATATCACCTACGGTAATTTCTTTTTCTGATAATCCGCATACATCGATAATAGCTTTCAGACCTACACTGGGATTGGAATTCAACTGTTTTAAGCCGTGGTGTGTCAGCACTCGGTTTTCTCCCATGATAGGTACGATGTCTGATGCTACACTGACAGCAACCAAATCTAATAAAGGAGTTAGTTGATGAAATTCAATGCCATTATTCAAAGCGAAAGCCTGCATGAACTTGAAGCCTACACCACATCCCGAAAGATGATCGTAAGGATATGTATTGTCAGCCCGTTTGGCATTCAGAATAGCTACGGCTGGTGGCAATATATCATCAGGCACATGGTGGTCACAGATGATGAAATCGATACCTTTTTCTTTTGCATAAGCAATTTCCTCTACGGCTTTAATACCGCAATCTAACACAATAATGAGTTTTACACCTGTTTCACAGGCATAATCCACTCCTTTTACTGATACTCCGTAGCCCTCATTATATCGGTCGGGAATATAGTAGTCAATGTTCGAATAGAACTGCTGGAGAAATTTGTATACCAATGCTACAGCTGTTGTACCGTCTACATCATAATCTCCATAAACCATGATACGTTCTTTCCTGCCCATAGCTTGATTAAGCCGTTCTACAGCAATGCTCATATCCTTCATCAGGAATGGGTCGTGTAGCTCGTTAAGCTGGGGGCGGAAAAATCTTTTAGCCTCTGCTGCTGAGGTTATACCTCTTTCCAGCAACAACTTACAAAGAATCGGGCTGATCCCTGTTTCTTTGGCTAATGCTTTAGCTGCTTCTGTCTGTTCTTGGCTTGGAGGTTGATAATTCCATTTGTGATTCATTTTATATATTGTTTTTTCTTTTTTCTGCTCTCGGAGACGGGATAATACCATTTTCTGGTTATACTTACCCAATCAATCCGTAAAGTTAGGAAAAAACAAATAAAAAAACCGCTAATTCCATATATATTTTATGGAATTAGCGGTAAAGTATTGTATAGTAGCGGATTATTTGATACCTAATTTTTTAGCAATTTCTTTAGGCAGTGCATTTTTATTGACTACGATATTCATGGTTTTGTAACGGACGAATGCTTTAGAGGCATACCATAAGCCATCGTATTTTCCGGCTTTTCCCCAAGAATTCTTTACCATATAATAGTCGTTTCCTTCTTGATCCTTAGCTATACCGTAAATCAACATACCATGATCATCGGTTGTTTCCCAATTGTCATAAGCTTCCTGGCGTTCTTCTTGTGTACACCATTTCTGAGGTTGTGGTTTGGTGTTCAGTTTCTTTTCTTCCGGTTTCATTTTCAACCAATGAGCCATGTCTGATCCACTTAGTTCTTGTACTTTTTCCGTATCGGGCATAACAGCTACGCCGTCACGTGTAAAGCCTTGTTCACTGACATCAGATCCCCATGCGATTGGATAGCCGTTATTAATGGCATTATCAAAAACCTGCATGAATTCATCAATGGGAAGGTTGTATGATTGCCCCCAACGCCAGTTGTCTTGAATTTCAAGAACAAATGGTTCGTAGAACGGATGGTGGGTGTACGAGGTCAATGAAATGTAATCATTTGGATTCAATCCTGTTGATTCGAAGAATGAATGGGGAGTGTATTCTTTTCCTTTATAAGTGAATTTTTCAGGGCATTTACCTAAATAGATATCATGAATAGCGGCAATGGCCTTTTTCCATAATGGATTATGGTTATTATCTGTCTGGAGTTTGCGTAATTTTCCTTTGGCTATTGCTGCTACTACAGCATCCGATACGGCTGTAAGTTCTGTATGGTTACTTAATGTATCACCATACATGACTCCCGGACGCATAACTTCTTCGGGTACCAGACCAAATTTTTTCATTCCATAGATAACGTCATAGAATGATCCTCCTTGGGAAAAAGATACATCTCCGTGAGTACGTACGGCGGCATCGGCTCGATCCAAATAAGTTTGGTGTACGATGTACATTTCAGAAAAGTCGTATTCTCCTTTTCCCATACGAAGTAATTCTGATTCTAGAAAAGCCATACTGGAATAGCACCAGCAAGTACCGGCACGGCTTTGGTTCTTGACAGAAGTAATAGGCAGTTCTTTTACTGTAGTGAATACAAACCCTTCTTCCTTTGGCTCTTCTTTTTGTGCATCTTGTGCAAAGAGGCTTATACTGCATAAACCTAATGCTGCTAATAATGTAAATCTTTTCATTTTAGAAATAATAGTTTTGTTTGTTATGTTACTCATTCATGATAGTTTCTACTTCTTCGATAGTGATAGGGATGCGTTTCTCGCCAGTGAAACGGGAGCCTTCCGAAGTAATCAGAATATCGTCTTCCAGGCGGATGCCTCCAAAATCTTTGAATTTTTCAATGGCATCAAAGTTCAGGAAGTCTGTATGCATTTTCTCAGCTTTCCATTTGTCAATCAATGCTGGAATAAAATAGCAGCCCGGTTCATCGGTAATCACAAAGCCTTCCTGTAAGCGACGTCCCATGCGCAGGGAGGCTAGCCCGAACTGGGAAGAAGGACGGATTTCATCGTCATATCCTACGTAAATTTGTCCCAGGTCTTCCATGTCATGTACATCCAATCCCATCATATGACCTAATCCATGGGGCAGGAATAAAGCGTGTGCACCAGCGGCAACAGCTTCTTCCACATTGCCCTTCATGAGCCCCAGGTCTTTTAATCCTTGAACCAGCACTTTGCAGACTTCTAAGTGTACAGACATATAGGTTATACCTGGACGAGTAATTTCCAATGCTTTATCATGGCAAGCCAATACAATATTATACACATCTTTTTGCCGTCCTTCAAATTTGCCTCCCACAGGTACGGTACGGGTATGGTCAGAACAATAATTTGTCACTCTTTCAGCTCCGGCATCTGTCAGCATCATGCGTCTTGGTTCTAATATATGGCTATGGTCATGATTATGTAATGTTTCCCCATGTTGGGTCAGGATAGTGGCAAATGAAGTCATGCTTCCATAAGAAGCGGCGATGCCATCCAGTACTCCGGCGATATATTGTTCCTTTATTCCAGGTTTACATAGACGCATAGCGGCTGTGTGCATTTCATAACCGATATTACATGCCAAATCGATTTCTGCTATTTCGCAAGCTTCTTTTACAGAACGTAAATCAACTACAGCTTTTATCAATTCTACAGAAGCGTATTTCTTTACTATAGCGGCACGGATACCGGTTAAGTCTTCCAAGAGCATCATATTATCGAATCGGTAGGGAGGAAGGAAATGTACTTTTCTACCTTGCGCGATAGCTTTTCCTACCACCTCTTTTAGCTGGGAGAAGGGAAAACTTTTCTGAATACCTACTTGTGCAGCCAACTCTTTCACACTGGGTTGGGGCCCCATCCAGATAATGTCGTCCATATCTACATCATTTCCGAAGAAATAATCCTCTCCTGCTTCTATATCTATTACACCTGCATATCCGGGGTGAGAATGACCGAAGAAGTAGAGGAATGAACTGTCCTGACGGAATTTATATGTGTTATCCGGATAGTTTGCCGGAGCTTCATTATTACCTAGTATAAGGATAATACCGTTTTGCACTTTGTTTCTAAGTGCCTGACGGCGTCTTTGATAAGTTGCGGAATCAAACATGGCTAACTTTATTTTAATTGAAAATTTATTGAACTGTGTTGCAAATGTAATAATTATAATCTTAAAAGTACTATTTGCTTATTTGATTTTTTAATCGATTTCGGCTTTATTTTTATCATTTGTCAATCTTGCTTTTCTAATTTCACAGGTTTCTCTTATTTTTCCTTGATAAGTTGCCATTCAGTAATTTATACTGCTAGGAGAATTTGATTGATATTTATGATGGAATGCAATTATTTAATAAATATAAAAGATACGGCTAAATACTTTGAAAAGGTTAACTTTGCAGTGAACTCTTTCAAGGATAGATTTGTTCCTCAACATTGATTATGAAAATAGATGATAAAACAGGGCTGGTACTGGAAGGCGGAGGTATGCGCGGAGTTTTTACCTGCGGGGTATTAGACTATATGATGGATAAGAAGGTTTGGTTTCCGTATGGGGTAGGAGTTTCTGCCGGAGCGTGCAATGGTCTTTCATATATGTCTCGCCAGCGTGGTAGAGCTAAGTTTAGTAATATTGATTTATTGGAGAAATATCATTATATCGGCATAAAGCATTTATGGCGTAAGCACAGTATTCTTGATCAGGAATTGCTTTATGAACATTTTCCTAAGGAAATTCTTCCTTATGATTATAAAACATATGCTGAAAATCCTGCTCGTTTTGAAATGGTGACTACTAATTGCATTACAGGTAGGGCGTGTTATTTGGAAGAGAAACATGATCCTCGACGTATTATTGCCATAGCTAAGGCGTCCAGCAGTCTTCCTTATGTTTGTCCTATAGCTTATGTAGATGGTGAGCCGATGCTGGATGGGGGAATTGTGGATTCTATTCCTGTGTTGCGTGCTATTGAACAAGGATTTGATAAAAATGTAGTGGTACTTACCCGTAATCGGGGATATCGCAAAAAAGGAAAGGATATGAAAATTCCTCATTTTATCTATAAAAAATACCCTCGTTTGCGCGTGGTTTTAAGTAAACGTTGTCGTATTTACAACGAACAGCTTGATTTGGTAGAGCAATTGGAAGACAAGGGCAGGATTGTGGTAATTCGTCCTGAAAAGCCGATGGAAGTGGACCGTATTGAAACAGATATAAAGAAACTGACCGATTTATATGAGGAAGGGTATGCCTGTGCAAAAAAAATGTTCGAAGAAAAACGAATACTTCAAAAATAAACTTTTGGCCAAAAGAATGTTTTTTATACATGGGGATATTGGAGGAATGGGGGATCATTCTTGTTATATGGGGTAGATGAGGTTCTACCGCATATAACAAGAATGAATGCTCTTTCCTTTTGGAAAGAAAGATAATATATTAATAATATAAATGTGACGGTACAGTTAATACTTGCTCGGTATAAACTTGCTCGACGGTCGGATAATCTATAGTGAATGTCTTTTTTAAATCCTCAAAAAAAGCCATGAGAACTATGGGGGAAGTCCTGGAAGAAGGTATATATTCAGAGATTATAAATGTTCTTTTGGGTTGTTCTGGAAGAGTTAGATCAAATGAGATGATATGTCTTGTACCCCATTGCTCATTTTCTATTTCATTGGATTTTCTTTCAAAACTACCTTCTATAGCCTTGTCTCCAAACTTTTCTTGATAAACCAGTACTTTGCCTCTTGCAATTTCTGCATCCGTGTAGATAAATTTGTATCCTCCTCCTATCTTTACTGGTATTGTAGCTAATGCTTTTTCTTTAATTGCTTGTTTTTCAGAGTCTTTTAAGTCTCCTGTAAGAAGTATATCCTGTTTGCTTACAATGTAATTATCGGTGTAATAGTCTACTATTACATGAATGTCAAGTGTGTTTCCTGATTGATCTCTTACAGTAATAATCGCTTCACCTAATGCTAATGCTTTTATGGATATGTCGCAAGAAGAAATCATTTTGGTTTCTATAATTTCCGGTTTATCGCAGCTTATTTCATAATTCCCGTCTCCCCCTTGCAAAGGAAAAGAGTATGTCTGATTATTAGGATAGTTTAATTTTATATTTGCTGTTTCTCTATTTTTTAAGGAGATGGGAGCAAGTTCATCATTGCTGCACGATGAAATTACTAAAGAGCAAAGGAAAATAAGCACTGTGGCTAGCATACTGTTAAGTCTCATAGTTTGATCTTGTTTTATGTTCTACATAATTTAAATGAAGGATTAGATGATTTACTGCTTGGCAATTAGAAATTTATTTTTTTTCTTGAGTTTGTCCAGACTGTGGATAAAATGTGGGAATACAAAATGAAAAATCCCTCTTTCTTCTAAAGAAAAAGAGGGATTATAGTTGAGTTTCTTGTTTCTGATTTTTATTTGGCGAAACTTACCGCACGTGTTTCGCGGATGACTGTAATCTTCACTTGTCCCGGATAAGTCATTTCGTCTTGAATCTTTTTCGCAATTTCACCGGATAAACTTTCAGTCTGTTTGTCGTCAATCTTGTCGGCACCTACAATCACACGTAATTCGCGGCCAGCTTGGATAGCATAGGTTTTTGTTACCCCTGGATAAGACATGGCTAATTGTTCTAGATCGTTCAAACGCTTGATATAAGCTTCTACGATTTCACGGCGAGCGCCTGGACGTGCGCCTGAAATGGCATCACATACCTGTACGATGGGAGCCAGCAGGCTAGTCATTTCAGTTTCGTCATGGTGAGCACCGATAGCATTACATATGTCTGGTTTCTCTTTATATTTTTCAGCTATCTTCATGCCTAACAATGCGTGCGGCAATTCCGGTTCTTCATCAGGTACTTTACCTATATCATGCAGTAATCCAGCACGTTTTGCTTTTTTAGGATTCAAACCTAGTTCAGAAGCCATCACAGCGCAAAGATTGGCTGTTTCACGAGCATGTTGTAGAAGGTTCTGACCGTATGAGGACCGATATTTCATCTTACCGATAATACGGATCAATTCAGGGTGCAGACCATGAATACCTAAATCAATAGTGGTACGTTTACCGGTTTCAATAATTTCTTCTTCTACCTGTTTGCGTACTTTAGCTACCACTTCTTCAATGCGTGCCGGGTGGATACGTCCATCTGTAACCAGTTGGTGTAATGCTAAGCGGGCAATTTCGCGGCGTACAGGGTCAAACGCTGAAAGTACAATAGCCTCGGGTGTGTCATCTACAACGATTTCGACACCGGTTGCTGCTTCTAAAGCCCGGATATTACGCCCTTCACGGCCGATGATGCGTCCCTTTATTTCGTCCGATTCAATATGGAATACGGTTACAGAGTTTTCGATAGCAGTTTCTGTGGCTACTCGTTGGATAGACTGGATAACGATACGTTTAGCTTCTTTATTAGCTGTTAATTTGGCGTCGTCCATAATGTCGTTAATATAGGAAGCAGCCTGTGTTTTCGCTTCTTCTTTCAAAGATTCAATCAGGCGTTCTTTGGCCTCCTCAGCAGAAAGACCGGAAAGAGCTTCCAGTTTTTCACGTTCTTGCATTTGTAATTTATCCAGTTCATCCTTTTTCTTGTCTATGATGACAATTTGAGCTTCTAGATTTTCTTTGATAGCTTCCGCTTCTGTACGTTTGCGTTGAACCTCTTCCTGTTTTTGGTTCAACATCAGTTCGCGTTGTTTTAATTTATTTTCGGCTTGCTGAATCTTTTGGTTACGTAGGGCGACTTCTTTTTCCAGATCAGCTTTTTTGTTCAGGAATTTTTCTTTTACTTCCAAAAGCTTGTTCTTTTTAATTACTTCAGCTTCCGTCTGTGCCTCTTTGATGATGATGTCATACTTAGATTTCAGGCCATATCTGAAAAGCATGTATGATAGGCCACCACCTACAGCGAAACACACAATTGCTATTATTACCGTTGTTATCATTGTTATTAATTTATATATAAATAAAAAACGCACAATCTATCTGTTAAGAACCCTTCTCTTAACAGTATAGCTGTGCGTGAATATCTTCAATTCTAAACGATTACTCTCTGTTACTGATTTGTTTTTCTATCTCTTTGGTCAGCTCCTTCAGTTTTTCCTGATAAGGTGCAGTATTATTCCTGTCTTTCATAGAAATATTTTCAAAAGCTAACTCCAGCGCAGCCATTGCCCAATGCCTTGCGGGGCTGAAATCAGGGTAATAACTACGGTATTTGTTTAGTTTATTGTCAATCTGTTTGGCAGCGTCCCTGTATAACTGTTCATCTTCACGACGGATGGTCATCGGGTATCGTTCGTTGTCAATCAGTAGATGTATCTTCATCATATCGTCCATAATACTATCGTTTTATTGTCCAACTTTTTTTATTCGTTTAATAAAGCGATGCATTTGTCGACCTCACGCACAAGCCTTGACAACCGTTGTTTTGTATCATTGATGTCTTTATCATGAATACTGATTGTCCTCGCCATTTTCAAATTGGTATACCTTACTTCTAATTCTTTCCGGCTATTTTCCAATCGTCTTACCTCCTCGTTTTTTTCAGTGAGAAGTTGCTTTAACTGTGCATTTTCATGTTTCAATTCATCATGCAAATACATAAAATGCCTCAGTCTTGCCTCGAAAGTATTTAATAGCTTTTTGTCTTCTTCAGTCATTTTATACCAAAATTGTACACAAATATAAAGGATTGGAAGCAAACACGAAAATATTTCGTCCTAAATTTATCGTTTGTCGTTTAAAAAACTTTTTTAACGTCTTTATTAGCTGTTTTTCCCGTGCTGTTCGAATATGATCTTTTTACTATTACATATGTCTGTTGAGGATTGTCTATCGTTTTAATGTTTTATAGGACAAGATGTGCCAGGTAGTACCGATTGCAATAATCAGAAACAGGATTCTTGCCCAAATGTAGGGTAGTGTCCAGATGGCGCAATAGCTTAGGGTAATCCATATTAATGATACGGAAATGATTTTGGCATGTAAAGGTATTGCTTTATGCTCGCGGAAATTGCGGATGTAGCTTCCTAAATATTTTTGTTGGATGAGCCAATGATACCAGCGTGGTGAACTGCGGAAATACATGGCGGCTGTCAGTAATAAAAAGGGGGTGGTAGGCAGTAAAGGAAGAAATATGCCGATAATGCCTAGTATGAGTGAGGTTGTTCCTACAATGGTATATAGTATTTTCATAGGTGCAAATATAGACCAAAAAACAAAAAAATACAGTGTCCTTTTTATATTATTCTTTTTTATGGTGTATCTTTGCGTCCTGTAGCACCGAGGTGACATTAGGTGTGAGTTCTTTCTTATTATAATTAAATGCTATGTATACAGTAATAATACTTCGGTAAATTTTTACCGAAAAATTAAAAGTTAAACAATAGAACCGGC
>OHWL01000090.1_pt1 | contig 24602 bp, 18 predicted proteins | sample 1579711 | NCBI WGS metagenome assembly OHWL01 (sample SAMEA3882523, study PRJEB24775) | human gut metagenome | biome: human-associated habitat; feature: intestine environment; material: feces | place: Netherlands | collected 2009/2010 | reverse complement strand
TCTGCACCGATATGTGTTCTCAGTTTGTTCTTGATCTCATTGTCAATCTTTTCTACGAACTCATCCAATGGAAGTACGGTTGTATCTTTCTCTCCATGCAGACGGAAGGAAACGGTACGATCTTCTTTCTCATTGAATCCGACAACCAGAAGATAAGGAACTTTCTGTACCTGGCCTTCACGCATACGATAACCAAGCTTCTCGGATCTGTCGTCTAACTCTACACGGACATTCTTCTCTTCCAATGCATTGCAGATTTCCTGTGCATATGCAGTCAGTTCTTCGTTGTCTGTCTTAACAGGCATGACACGAACCTGAACAGGTGCCAGCCATGTTGGAAGATTTCCCTTTGTCTCCTCAAGGATATATGCCATGAAACGATCCAAAGATCCGAGGATTGCACGATGCAGTACAACCGGAGTCTGTTTCTCGCCATTTCTGTCAATGTAAGACAGATTGAATTTTGCCGGCAGACAGAAGTCAAGCTGGCAGGTAGATAATGTAATTTCATTGCCGACAGCAGGCTGTACATTTACATCAAGCTTTGGTCCGTAGAAAGCAGCTTCTCCGATTTCTTCTGTATATTCAATGCCAATGTCATTCATTACTTTACGAAGTGCATCCTCTGCCTTGTTCCACATTTCATCATCATCGTGGTACTTAGTCTTATTTTCTGGATCTCTAAGTGAAAGAACACAACGATAATCTGTAATATTGAAATCTTTATAAACATCTAAGATTAAATCGATAACACCTTTAAATTCTGATTTAATTTGTTCTGGTGTTACAAATAAATGAGCATCGTTTTGACAGAAATGTCTTCCTCTTTCAATACCCTTTAATGTTCCACTTGCCTCAAATCTGAAGTCGTGTGCGATCTCAGCGATCCTGATAGGAAGATCCTTATATGAGTGCATCTTGTTTGCATATATCATCATGTGGTGCGGGCAGTTCATCGGTCTTAAAACGAAAGACTCACCCTCAACTTCCATTGCAGGGAACATATTGTCTTTGTAATGATCCCAGTGACCGGATGTCTTATAAAGATTTACCGTACCAACACAAGGAGTCATAACATGAAGGTAGCCAAGCTTTCTTTCCTTGTTCTTGATATAATTTTCAAGCTCCTGCCATACGGTATATCCCTTTGGAAGAAACATCGGAAGTCCACGTCCAACCAGATCATCGGACATGAACAGGTGCATCTCTTTGCCGATCTTTCTGTGATCACGGTCCTTCGCTTCCTCTAAGAGTTTTAAATGCTCCTCTAACTCTTCTGCGGTCGGGAAACATACACCGTAGATACGCTGCATGACATGGTTGTTTGCATCACCTTTCCAGTAAACACCGGAATATTTGATCAGTTTAAAGTTTTTACATAATTTAGTATTGTCAACATGCGGTCCACGGCAGAGATCCGTGAAATCGCCCTGATCGTATACGGAAATATTTCCATCCTCTAAACCATCGATTAGGTCAAGTTTGTACTCATCATCTTTAAAAAGCTCTAACGCTTCTGCTTTTGAGATCTCACGTCTGTAAATCTTTTTACCTTCTTTGCAGACTTTTTTCATCTCTTTTTCGATCGCTGCGATCACATCATCATTGACAGCAGTATCGCCAAGATCGATATCATAATAAAATCCTTCTTTTACAACAGGTCCTACCCAGAACTTTGCGTTCGGATATAAGTGTTTTACTGCCTGTGCCATCACATGTGCACAGGAATGGTTGAGCGTATTCAGTCTCTCGTCTTCTTTAAAATCTACCATGATCAATCTCCTTTTCCTGAACTAAAAAGTCCCTTATACAGACAACTTATCTGTATAAGGGACGAATAAACAATCTTTTATCCGCGGTTCCACCCCGTTTATTTCCATGTGGAAAATCTCTCATTTTGATGATAACGGAATCACCGGACCGAATTAGGGCCGCTCAGAGGTGGTCTTCCTGATGTTCCATTTTAAGATACTCGCACCAAAATGTATCTCTCTCTTTAAAATTTCCGATCAGTACTCTTCTCTTCAACACGCTGTCTTGATTATATTTCAAACCTGGCATTCTGTCAAGTCCATTATGTGATACATCACACCTCAATATACGGATATTCGTGGAAATAATCCATAATGAGTTCCACCATCTCAACATTGATCTCTTTGACCAGCGGGCACTCCGTGTAAACATCATATCCACCGGCACCGCTGTAACGGTAATTGTTGAGACAGATCGTAAATTTATCATCATCAAGAACCGGTTTTCCGTCCTTTGACAATCCCTCGATCCGGCTGCCGATTGGATTCTCCGGGTTGATCTTAAAATCCACACCCATATAGTAGTCGTAATTATAGTGCTCGACTTTCGGAATCAGGAAGCTGTCGGAAACACAGACATTTCCATCCTTATCATAAGCAAAATATTCTGCACTGCGCTCCATCACGTTCTTTAACTGTTTTCCGGTGATCTCACAGACCACGAGTGTATTCGGATATGGATATGTCGCAATAATATCGCGCGTGCTCACTTCACTGCGGAATCCGGCGATCTCATTTGCCAGACCGACCGATGAGAGCATTGCCCCGGAAAAATGAAGCTGGATGCGGTTTAAAAAGTCAGCGATCGGTGAGCCGTACAATGCCATTTTCACTTTCTCTTCCGGCAGGATCGCGCGGCTTAAATGACCGATCGGCTGGTTCAGCCATGCCTGCACCGCATTTTCTGTGGAACGGTACTTGTCCGCAAGCACCGTTCCCTTTGCCGCGTCTGACTGACGCAGTTCGGAGCGGATACTTTTTTCATGATCTGTCATCGTAACCTCCAGATACTGATACTCCTTCGCATTATCACAAGGCTGTACCGTATAAGTACCGGATATATCCCTTCCCGGCACGGACATATGCTGATGTCCGGTCAGTAAAATATCAAAATCCAGTTCCTTACAGATACGGTATCCGACATTTTCAGTCGTCTGGGACAATGTCTCTCCGCTCTCTAAGTCGCACTCAAAACCGCCGTGATAGATGCAGATCGTAAGGTCTGTCTGTTCTTTCATCTGCGCAAGTGCATTTTTTGCTGCCTCAAAAGGATCCGTGATGTGAATTCCTTTTAAATTTTCTTCTTTTTCCCAGATATTAACATAATCGGTCACAATACCCACGATGCCGACACGCAGTCCGTTTTTCATCGTATGGAGTTTCCACGGGAACAATGTGTTTCCCGCTTCATCCGTAATATTCTGACAGACGCATACACCGTTGTTCCGGCTGCGGTATGCTGCCTGATATTCAAGCCCGTAATTAAAGTCATGATTGCCGAGTGTATAGTAATCATAACCACAGTCGTTCATGATATCGGCGATCACTTCCGGTGAGTCTGCCACCTGACGGCAGTAATATGCAAAGGCAGAACCCTGCAAAATATCACCGCCATCTAAGATCAGAGTATCTTCATCCTTCTTAAAATTCCCTGCACATCCGAACAAACCGACATTTTTTTCTGTCATATCCCCATAGGTCGTCGGGTAAAAATAACCGTGCACATCGGAGGTAAAATAGATTTTTAATTTTCTCTGCTGCATCTTTTAACCCCTCGCTAATTTTGTACGGATCTTTGATGAGATAACTTCAATAATTAAGATCAGTACGATCAGTCCGGCAAGAATTGCTCCTACCTGATTCCATTTGTATGCACTCATCGCAAAGATAAGCGGTGCACCGATACCACCGGCACCAACCAGACCAAGTACAGTCGCATCTCTTAAGTTCATGTCAAAACGATAGATCAAAGTAGACATAAAATCCGGGAACAACTGGGATAAGATACCGTAACGGATCTTCTGGAACATCGTACATCCTGCTGCATCTAAGGATTCCAGGATCTTAGTATCCAGATCCTCAATGCTCTCGATAAACATTTTACTGATCATACCGATCGAACAAAGTGACATGGTAAGCAGTCCGGCGAATGGTCCAGGTCCTGTCACACGGATAAACATAAGTCCGTATACAAATGCCGGAATCGTACGGATTGCCATGATAAATACACGGAAGATCAGTGCAACCGGCTTCGGCATCAGATTTGCTGCCGCAAGGAAAGAAAGCGGGATTGATAATACAGCACCAACGATCGTTCCTAAGAATGCGATACACATTGTTTCCAGTAACAGATATGCCACTCCGGATGTAGAAAGGTCAAACAATAATCCGGTGTCTGGATGGAAAATACCACTGATGATCTTTCCTGCGACGGAAAGTCCGCTTCCGTTTGATCCGGTGGACTGAACCGTAGAAAGTGACCATGCAAGAAGCGCTGCAACAATCAAAGCCACAATGATCTTTGCGTACCAGGTCTTTGGTTCCTGCTCGTACATTTTTTTGATTGATTCATTCATTTTGCCGGTTCCTCCTACGTTAATTTCTTTCTGATATAATGGCTGATTGCTTCAATAATAAGAACTGTACCAAACAGAACGATCAGGATCATTCCAACACTGTCATACTCACGCCAGCCGATCTTTTCATTTAAGATCAGACCGAGTCCGCCGGCTCCAACGTAACCTAAGATCGCTGCATAGCGGACATTTCCCTCAAAGCAGAATAAACAGACTGACATATATGCCGGCAGTACCTGCGGCATGATCGCAGAAATAAAGGAGTACGCCTTTCCTGCACCCATGGCTTCCATTGCCTCATAAGCTCCCATGTCGACCGTCTCGATCATCTCGTATAACTGTTTTCCGACATAAGCAAAAGTAAATACTGCGATTGCAAAGGTACCTGCCATGGTGCCAAGTCCCCAGATATAGGTTGCGATCAGGGCTGCAACCAGCGTCGGAATCGTACGCACGATACTTAAAAATACGCGGACCACACCGATCACAACTTTATTTTTAATCAGGTTGCTGGATGCTAAAATCGCAAAAGGAATCGCAAGCACTCCACCCACAAAAGAGCCGAGCAGAGACATTTTGATCGTATCAAAAAGTGGTCCCCAGATACTTGAGATGTAACCGACTTTCGGCGGGAACATCTGCGCTAAAATGTCAAAGAAAAACCGTATTCTCGTCACAAGTGTTGTCATGGAAAAACCTGTAACTTTCACAGAGATCCATGTTGCGATCACGAACAGAATAATGATGAGCGGCGCGCGGGAACATTTTTCTTCCACAACTTTGCCGTTTGCAAGCACAAGTTTTTTCGGTTTAAATATTTTATCGTACAATCCCATTACGCTTCCTCCGTTTTCTCCGGAATCTTTCCTTCGTAAATTGTGTTTAACACGTCCTGTGTCACATTCTCGGAAGGTCCGTCATAGACGATCTTTCCGGCGCGGATTCCAATGATGCGGTCTGCATATTCAAGTGCTAATTCCACATGATGAATATTGATAAGGATAGAAATATTCATATCCTGATTAATTTTTCTGAAATCACTCATAACCTGTTTTGCCGTTACCGGGTCAAGTGCTGCAACCGGCTCATCTGCTAAGATGATCTCCGGATTCTGCGCAAGTGTACGCGCTAAAGCAACACGCTGCTGCTGCCCACCGGAAAGCTGGTCTGCACGGATATATGCTTTATCCAGAATACCGACTTTATCCAGACTCTCAAGTGCCTGCATTTTGTCGTCCTTTTTAAACACACCAAGCAGAACTCTCCAGAAAGGCATCTCCGGCACTTTTGCCATCAATACGTTACGGATTACTGTTGTTCGTGTGACAAGATTAAATGACTGGAAGATCATTCCAATCTTTCTGCGGAAAGTACGAAGCTCTTTTCCTTTTAAGTTCTTAACCTCTAATCCATCCACCGTCAGAGTTCCTGATGTGATGTCATGCATACGGTTGATCGTCCGCAGTAACGTGGACTTTCCTGCACCGGAAAGACCGATGATCGCTACAAATTCACCCTGTTCGATCTTTAAATTGACATTGTCCAGTCCCACTACCCCGTTCGGATATACCTTCGATACGTCCTTAAACTCGATCATAAATTTAAACCAAACCTTTCTTTCACCTGCTGTTTTTATGGTGTGTGTTTTTTATAGGTGTATACTCATTGAAAGGCTGCCGCAAAGCCGGTTTCCCGGCTCTGCAGCAGCCCTCCTGCTGCCCGTCATACTGCCTGTTATTATTTCGTTGTTACTGTCCACTCCCTGTCAGACGTTCCAGTAACGATTAGTTTGCTGCACTTAATTCCTGGATCAGTTTCTGTGCTTCTCTCTCTTTATCATAATCAGAAGACTGTGCCGGCTCATATCCGTTGTGGCTGTAGATAGAGATAACTGCCTTACCTTCCTCTGTGTTACCGATATTGATGAGTGCTGTCTGGATTGCTGATTTTAAGCCGTCATCCATGATTGGAGATGTCTTGCTGACACAGACTGTATCGTTGTAGATCGGATCTGTTACACCGATTACGTTCGTCTCTTCCCAAATAGATTTTGTACGGCCAAATTCACTTGTCCAGCTCTCTTCGTAGTCACGTCTTGCATCTGCATAAGTTACAAGTACGTCGATCTGTCCGGAAGCAAGTCTTGCGAATGCGCTTGCGTAAGAATCAGACTGTACTGCGGAAGAAAGATCTGTGATACCCTTCTGGTATTTATCCTGTAACCATAAAGCCGGATAAATGTAACCTGCCGGTGAGGATGAGGACATAACGCTCCAGTTTGCGCTGTTTAAATCATCCCAGGTAAGTTCTTCGCCGGAGTTTACTTTATCAGCAAGTTCATGTCCTTTCTCAGAAGGACCTGCGATGAATAATGCACGGTAAGAAACTGCCTGTTTGTCAGTACCTTCTGTAGGCTGTCCGTCATTCCAGTCTGCAGGGTTGTCCGAATCTTTATTTAAACCATCTCTGGTTGCTGTTAAAATAACATCTGCGCCGTCATCATAAAGTACATAGGTACCACCCGGAATAAATCCTACATCAGCGGTTCCTGCTGCAAGTGCCTCACCTACTGCCTCAAAAGTTGTACCAACGGTAATCTTTACTTCTCCGATATCATATCCTAAGCCTGCTAACTCTGTCTGCATTAAATTTGCAAGCGGCTCTGTTGCAGTTACGATCTCATCCGGATCTCTGGATGGAACGAAATATACGTTTAACGTATCGATCTTTACGTTATCAGCAGAAGCTGCCACGTCAGAACTTTCTGTTGCAGCTGCCGTATTATTTGTCGTATTGTTGTCTGCTGCGCTGCTGTTGTTTGATGTGCTGTTTCCACATCCTGCAAATGTACCCATGCATAATGCTGCTGCAAGTAACATAGCAATTTTTTTCTTCATAATGAAATGTTCTCCTCTCTCTCCTGCATCCATTCCCATGCAGGCGTGCACACTTTTGTTGTTGCTCTTTCAGGAATTGTCCAGCCAATGATCAGGCACTGTCTCCAAGTTCAAGCTTTGTTGGCAGATATACCTTCATCGTATCTTTCCTGCCATCTAAGATCCGCTCCAAAAGAAGCTTTATGGCAGTCGTCCATACGATATCCGGCAGCATGCGAAGACTTGTATACGTCGGGTATTTTGTCGACAGCGTCTCAATATCGCGGTAAACTACAACCGCAACATCTTTGGGGATCCGGAATTTTAACTCTTTGATCGCCTCTAATGCCCCTTCTGCGACCTCATCGTTTCCTAAAATAAGAACTTCCGGCACATCCTTCGTCAAAAGCATTTCCTTTGTGAGTGTATACCCATTTTCATGACTGATCTCTCCAACCTTAAAATAGTCTTCCCGATAACAGTCTTTTTTTTGCAGGATCTGCTTTAATCCATTCAGACGACGCACTCCGATACGCACCATATCATCTTCATAGATACCGCCAATATAACCAATGCTGCGATACTCTTTCTCGTCCATCAGATAATGCACCATATCGTTTAATCCCTGCTCATAATCCATGAGGATCTGATCAAATTCATAATCCTTCTTATCTGAATTAACAAACAGAATAGCAGTGCTAAGTGAACGCAAAAAATCAACTTCCACTTCCGAGAACAAGCCAAATGCAATGATACCGTCCACCTGTTTTACTTCTCCATAAATCAGACGTAAAAAGGCGATATCTGCTTTCTGCGCAATACTTCCGGATAAGATATCCTCCGATGTAATGCTCACATCCGGTCTGTCTCTTCTTACGATATGCCAGTCCGCAACTCCGATGACGATCTGTCTGTCTCGTTTGGCATGACGCATCTTAGGCGGGACATATTTCAACTCATGAGCGATTTTAATTATCTGTTTTTTTACCTCAGGTGTCACAGATAATGTCTCATCCTGATTCAACACTCTCGACACCGTTGCCGCCGACACATGTGCCAGCTTGGCAATCTCTTTGATTGTTGCCATATAATCACGCCTTTCTTCTGCATTATATTTCACGATTTTGCAGATTTCAATAGCTTTAGTAAAGTTTTACTAAAATTTTACCCAGTTTATACAAAAGAGAGAATATTTATCAGGTACGTTAATAAAAATCATTAATTCTGCTGATAAATATTCTCCCGTTTACTGAAAAACAAACCTGTTTTTTCCTTTTTTATATGATCATATTTTTGATTGTTCCGATGGATATGTAATTGGAAAGAACTGCTCCCGCATCCGTTCCATCCGCCGCTTCCGTTTCCGGCAGCCCTGCCGCTGAAAAAATACAGCTTCCGTCCGGTCTGTCCGTTCTCTTGTAGTTATCCCGGTAATACTGGTTCTGATCCGGGATACGATCCCACAGGATTCCTTTGTATTCCTCTAAAGTGCATCCCGGGAAATTGACGTTCCAGATCTCATTTTGCGGTAATGTTTTGGAGATCAGTTCTTTTGCAACCGGTTCTAAATATGTATTTAAAACCTCACACTCATCTTCCTCCGCAACGGAAAATGCGATCGCCGGGACACCCCAGCAGAGAGCCTCCATCGCCGCTCCGATCGTACCGGAATATAAGATATCCCGTCCAACGTTATAGCCTGCATTGATCCCGGAAAATACGATATCCGGTTTTTCTGTCATCAGACATCCAAGTGCCACTTTCACGCAGTCTGCCGGGGTTCCCCACACACTGTACGCCGTCACACCTGTGGCCGGAAAATCATACGGTTTTACCTCTAAATCGCCACGCACAGTGATCCGGTGTGACATGGCACTGCACTGTGCTGCCGGAGCCACCACCCATACTTCGCCAAGTCCTGCTGCCATCTGCACAAGACGCTTTATGCCCGGTGCTTTAATTCCATCATCGTTTACTACTAAAATCCGCGTAAATTCTCTCTTCTATTGTAATGTAAGTGTTACCGTCAATGTGCCGCCCGACGCAGATGCCTGGATCAGTAATGGCTGTGAAAATGTATTGATAAATTTAAGATCTTTGCTCGTTCCCGCGATTGCTGCATCATATCCATCCGGAAGATAAGTTACCGGCAAAGAATGCGGATAACGCTCCGTTGCCGGAAGATTGGCATACCGCATTGCGGCATAAAGTGTCGATGACACCTGACACACCTCCACCGGTTCCCGTGCCGACCGTTCCACTGATATAGATCGGTGCTACAACATAACCGTTCGCTGATGTACGCGGCAGAATAGTCGAGCTAAAGGAAAATGATTTTCCCGGCTGTACTACAACACCATTGATGCGGGCTGCTGCCAGCTCTACGTTAACAGCTCTCGGAACTGTCGCATCATATTCTGTTGTACAGGTACCGATCACATTGCCCTGTACCGTGGCAGTATCCGTTGTAGCTGCATCAGTAACAGTAGCAGCGGATGCGCTTCCTGTTCCGCCTCCGTCTCTTCCCTCTGCCTTACCACATGTCACATAATGGCGGCAATATGCTGCCATGTCGTCACCAAATGCCTGCTGCAGATCTGCGTATTTTGCCCGGTATGCCTGTGGATTGAAATCCGCAGAACAGCTTCTTCCTTCTCTTAATCCGTAATTTACAAAATGATTAAAAAGTGCTGCTTTATTATTGCCAAAAGCAGCGGCTACATCCGGATATGCACTGCGGTAATAATCTGCATCAAAAACTGCCTGATATGCGCTGCGTTCTGCCGCTGTTGCAGCTTCAGTAAACGCCGGGTTCGTCATCAGAAGCCCTGCACATGCCGCAACCGCCAACATCTTTTTCGTCCAATTTTTTCTTTTTATCATGGTATCCTCCCGCGATTGTACCTTATATCTGGTACTATAGTTATTGCATCATCATATCAGACATGGAAGAATTATACAATAGTGCACTTTCACAATCCGTTTATGCTTCCCCGCCCTCGTACACCACATTTCCATCAATGATCGTATACAAAATATGAGTATCCACGGCAAATGGATTTTCCCCCGTCAACACGAAATCCGCATCCTTTCCCGCCTCAATACTTCCGACACGGTCTTCGATTCCGATATGTTTCGCTGCATTGATCGTGATTGCCTTTAACGCATCAAATTCACTTAACCCGTTAAATACCGCCCTTCCTGCGCAAAGTGCCAGATAGCGCTCCTCGATCACCGGGGAATCCGTAATGATAGAAACCTGACATCCCGCTTTTGCAAGTGCCGCAGGGGTATGAAATCCTTTGTGGCGCAGTTCATATTTGGTTGCATGTCCAAAAGACGGTCCAACCGCAACCGGAAATCCTTCCTTTGCAAGATCATCTGCGATCAATGCTCCGTCCGTTGTATGATCAATCCGAAGATCCACATGAAATTCCTTTGCAATGCGGATTGCGGTGTAGATATCATCGGCGCGGTGCGCATGGGCTTTTAACGGCATCTCGCCGCGGATAACTGGAAGAAGCGCCTCCATTTTTGCATCGTAAGCAGGCATCTTTGAAAAATCCACCTTCCTATCCGCGTCTGTTTTCTGCGAATCGTCCATCACTTGTTCCTGTGCCTGTTCCATCTCAAGTTCATTCCAGCCCTCCGGACAGCCGGCAGCGTGTAATTTTGTGTCATATATTTTTGCCTTTGTGAGTGCCTCCCGCAGCTTCGCGGCAACAGACATTCTCGAATAAACACCTTTTTCCTTATAACAGTTTTTCGGATTCTCACCGAAAGCGATCTTCATGGCTGTTTTTTCTTTGACTAACATGTCATCCACACGCTTTCCGTAAGTCTTGATGGCGCAGAATGTTCCGCCAATGACATTTGAGCTTCCCGGTCCGGTGCACACACAGGTCACACCGCCTTCGCGTGCCATCTGGAAAGTCTCATCCTGCGGATTGACTGCATCCACCGCGGAGAGCTGCGGTGTCACAGGATCCCCTGATTCGTTATAATCCTCGCCGGCAAATCCGGTCGCATACCCGTCTAATCCCATGTGACAATGCGCATCCACAAATCCCGGATAAACATCGATCCCGGTTGCATCGATCACATCCGCGTCATTGATGATCTTCCCCTCTAAGACCGGTGCGATCTTTTTTATTTTTCCATTCTCCACTAAAATATCTGCCACAAATGGCTCTTCCTCTATGGCGTTGTGGATCGTTCCCTGTTTGATCAGTAAGTAATTGCTCATGTGTGCCTCCTGTTTTATGTCCGGTGACTGTAAAAATCCTGTTTACCGTTGTTTTGATCAGAATCCGCATTTTGCGCCTTTCTGTCTTACATAATTAATTCCCATATCATACCAACATTATACCATGTATTCTTTTTATCCGGCTCCTCATTTTCCATATACAGAAAAAACCTTGTGATTATGCCCAAAATCACACAAAAAATAGGCATAACAGCAGCGTTTCTGCTGTATATGCCCATTTCACCGCACAACTGACAATCATGCCGACACCTTATAGCGTTATCCTGCAAAAAAGGATCTGCATGCGAATCATACGCTGCAGATCCCTGATGCACTTTTATTTCACTGACAAATCCGTATTCCTGATCTTATCCCTGATCCGAAGGATCATGGACGGTGATACGGAAAGCTCGTCAAATCCCATCCGGAGGAACGTCTCTGTGAGCGTTTCATCCGCGCCAAGCTCACCGCAGATGCCAACCCAGCATCCTTCCTTATGTCCGTTATCCACAACCATTTTTAACATCCGAAGGACTGCTTCATGGTGTGAATCATAAATATTATCCAGTTTCGGATTCTGCCTGTCGATTGCAAGTGTATATTGTGTCAGATCGTTTGTCCCGATCGAAAAGAAATCAACCTCTTTCGCTAAAAGATCACTGATCATAACTGCCGCCGGTGTCTCGATCATAATACCGAGTTCCACATCCTTATACGGAATACCGTCGGCATCAAGTCCCGCTTTCACTTCCGCAATGATTTCTTTGATCTTTTTCACCTCATTTACGGAAATGATCATCGGGAACATGATCGCAATCGTTCCATAATAGCTGGCACGGTAGATTGCCCGAAGCTGTGTCTTAAAAATTTCAGTGCGGTCGAGGCAGATCCGGATCGCACGGTAACCCATTGCCGGGTTTTCTTCTTTCTCAAGGCCAAAATAACCGACCTGTTTATCTGCTCCGATATCAAGTGTACGGATAATAACTTTTTTACCCGCCATATTTTCCGCAACTGTCTTATATGCTGCAAACTGTGCTTCTTCTGTCGGGTAATCCTCCGACTCTAAATAAAGGAACTCACTCCGGAACAGTCCGATTCCACCCGCATCATTGGCAAGTACATTTGCCACATCGGAAACACCCCCGATATTGGCATAAAGATTGATCTTCGTTCCATCCTTTGTGATATTTTCCTTACCCTTTAATTCCTGAAGCAGACGTTTCTTCTGCTCATTTTCTTCTTTTAACTTCCGGTATTCCGCTTTCGTATCCTCATCCGGTTCTACGAAAAACTTTGCATCAAATCCATCCACGATACCGAACTGTCCGTCCACGCCCTCTTCCGGAAAATCAACTCCGATCAATGCCGGAATATTCATGGTTCTCGCTAAGATCGCCGTGTGGGAATTGTTGGAACCGTGACGTGTTACAAAAGCAAGTACTTTTGATTTATCAAGCTGCACAGTCTCGCTCGGTGCAAGATCATCCGCTAAAAGGATAAACGGTTCATCGCCGCTTAAACCTGCATCACCGTTTCCCTGTAAAATAGAGATCACGCGGTTGGAGATATCTTTAACATCCGCTACACGTTCTCTCATATAATCATCATCCATCGCAGCAAACATCTGCGCAAAATTATCTCCGGTGGAAGCAACTGCAAATTCTGCATTGACCTGCTGGGTTTCGATCATGTTTGTGATCGACTCTACATAGTCGAGATCATCCAGCATCATCTGGTGCATCTCAAAAATTGCCGCATTGACTTCACCGACTTCCCTGACTGCTTTTTCATAAAAAACACCAAGCTGCCTTTTGGCTTCTTCTTTTGCATCCTCAAAACGTTTTTTTTCTGCTTCTATATCCGTTATCTTTGTTCGTTTTACTGCGTTATCCGTCTTATGATAGACAGACAGTCTGCCCATGGCAATTCCGCCGAATACACTTTTGCCGTGCAGTTCCATGCCCATTACCTCCATTTTAGATTTTTATTTCTGTTTTTATCAATTTTTACAGATTTGCTTTCAAAAATGCCTCGATTGCAGCACTTGCTGCCTCTTCATTCTCTCCATCGGTGCAGACTGTGATCTCCTCGCCGCATTTTACACCAAGTCCCATAACTCCAAAAATACGTTTTGCATCTGCTGCTTTTCCATCTTTTGCAATGGTAATGCTGCATGGAAATGCGGCTGCTTCCTTTACAAGTGCTCCTGCCGGTCTTGCATGGATTCCCCCTTTGTCTGTGATCACGTATTTAAATTCTTTCATGATTTTCTCCTTTCTACTACAATATATTTATGGTTAATATCCCTTACAGCCAGTAAGGAATTATCCATCTTGTTGCTTAAGCTGTTAGAATGTAGGTAGCAATTGGATATCTTCTCCTTTCTTGGACTTCGCGTCCGTAACACAGACTGATAACCAGCTCCTCATTCGCAGCGTTCGTTTTATGCAGGTTGAATCACCTCAGGTGCATTCGTGTCACACCACAGTAGATTGAATAGGCAATGAGTAAAACTGGTACTTATCCATTGCAATAATCTTAAGGAGTGACAAATTTATGAACGCAGTAGGTATCGATGTTTCAAAAGGTAAAAGTATGGTTGCTATTATGCGGCCTTTTGGCGAAATTGTTTCCACACCCTTTGAAATTAAACACACATCCAGTGACATCAATTCGCTTGTAAAACTTATCAAGTCTATCGAAGGTGAGTCCCGAATTGTAATGGAGCATACCGGACGCTATTACGAAGTCCTTGCCCATCAACTTTCCGAAGCAAATCTTTTCGTTAGTGCCATTAACCCAAAGCTTATCAAGGATTTTGATAACGATTCCCTTCGTAAAGTCAAAACAGATAAAGCTGACTCTGTTAAAATTGCCCGATATGCACTTGACAAGTGGCAAAATCTGAAACAGTATAGCGTTATGGATGAATTACGCAATCAACTCAAAACCATGAACCGTCAGTTTGGCTTTTACATGAAGCACAAGACGGCTATGAAGAATAACCTTATCGGCATCCTTGACCAAACCTATCCTGGTGTTAATACTTATTTTGACAGTCCTGCACGTAGTGACGGCAGCCAGAAATGGGTCGATTTTGCATCTACATACTGGCATGTAGACTGTGTCCGTAAAATGTCCATAAACGCTTTTATTGATCACTATGAAAACTGGTGCAAACGCAAGAAGTACAACTTCAGCAAGTCAAAAGCTGAAGAAATCTATGGAAAAGCAAAGGAGCTTGTTCCTGTACTTCCTAAGGATGACATTACAAAGCTTATTATCAAGCAGGCAGTTGACCAACTTAACAGTGCTTCTATTACTGTTGAGTCGCTACGCACTCTCATGAACGAAACTGCATCCAAGCTTCCGGAGTATCCCGTTGTTATGGCAATGAAAGGGGTTGGAACGTCACTCGGTCCTCAACTGATGGCTGAGATTGGTGATGTTTCCCGTTTCACTCACAAGGGTGCCATTACTGCTTTTGCCGGTGTAGACCCTGGTGTTAACGAATCCGGCTCTTATGAACAGAAAAGTGTTCCAACTTCAAAACGAGGTTCTTCTGACCTCAGGAAAACACTATTTCAGGTAATGGATGTCTTAATCAAAACACATCCACAAGATGATCCTGTGTATCAGTTCTTAGACAAAAAACGGGCTCAAAAGAAACCGTATTATGTCTATATGACTGCCGGTGCTAACAAGTTTCTACGCATCTACTATGGACGAGTGAAAGAATATCTTGCATCTCTTCCAGAATCTTAATTATCTACTATACCTTTCAGACCAGCACTGGTGTGGTGGTCTTGTTTTGATGTCTAATTTTCAACCTGTATAAAATTTTCAAAGTTCTTTCATTTTAGCCTTGACTTTTTATTTGCAGGCTTTGTACATAACACATTGTTTTATGATTACATATTCACAGGCTCTATATTGTTGCAACATAAAGCCTGCGATTTTAATTACCTTTTCCGTTTCCTATCTTTTTGATACATCCTTCTTTAAAAGTCCAAGGATCACGCATCCTACAACAGAACCAACTGCCAGGGATACAAGATATAACAGTGGATGGCCTACGGTTAAGAATACGAAGATTCCACCATGTGGTGCCATTAATGTACAGTTAAATGCCATGGATAATGCTCCTGCAACTGCGGAACCAATGATACAGGACGGCAGCACACGCAATGGATCCGATGCTGCAAACGGGATTGCTCCCTCTGAGATAAAGGAAAGTCCCATAACAATGTTTGTCGGTCCTGCTTTTCTCTCTTCTTCGGTAAATTTGTTTTTAAAGAACATGGTTGCAAGTGCGATTGCAAGCGGTGGAACCATACCACCGACCATAACAGCTGCCATGATATTGTAATTGCCTGCTGCGATAGATGCGGTACCAAATACATATGCTGCTTTGTTTACCGGGCCACCCATATCTACGGACATCATTCCGCCGAGCAGTGCGCCAAGCAGGATTGCCTTTGCACCATTCATGCTGTTTAATCCGTTGTTGATCATAACGTTTAATGCTCCGATCGGAGGCTCTACCACATAAGTCATGATCACTCCGATCAAAAAGATACCGATTACCGGATAGAGAAGCATTGGCTTGATACCCTCTAAGCCTTCCGGCAGTTTCTCAAACAGTTTCTTTAACAGACGTACCAGATAGCCTGCAACAAAACCTGCAACGAGAGCTCCAAGGAATCCGGATGTTCCGTTTGCTGCGATTGCTCCGCCGACAAAACCGACCGCAAGACCAGGACGATCTGCAATACTCATTGCGATAAATCCGGCTAAGATCGGAAGCATAAATCCGAATGCAACACCACCGATCGATTTAAACATTGCCGCCATCGGTGTGATCGTACCAAAGTTTGAACGCTCATCAAATGGAAGGCTGTTTAAGTCAACTGCAAAACCATCGATCAGAAATGCGATCGCAATCAGGATACCACCGCCGATAACGAACGGTAACATATGGGAAACTCCATTCATCAGATGTTTGTAAATCTGATGTCCAACGCTGTCAGATTCTTCCTCACTGTCTGCTGCCTGACTGCTTCCCTTCGCCTGATACAATGGAACATTGCCGTTTAACGCTCTGTCTAACAATTCTTCCGCCTTACTGATTCCATCAGAAACCTTACACTGGATCACAGGTCTGCCTGCAAAACGATCCATCGGAACCTGTGTATCCGCTGCAACAATAATACATGCAGCCTCTGCAATTTCAGCTTTTGTCAATACATTTTTGGCACCGCCGGAACCTCTTGTCTCAACTTTCACACGGCATCCAAGCTCTTTCGCTTTTTTCTCAATATTTTCTGCCGCCATATAAGTATGTGCGATTCCGTTCGGGCATCCGGTTACAGCGAGGATCAGCTTTCCATTCTCTGTGTTTTTCTCCTCTGCCGCATTCTTTGTATCTGCGCTGTTCTTTTTCTCTTCTTCGGCATCTTTCTCAGCTTCCGCGCGGTCGATCACACTTAAAAATTCCTCAACCGTCTTTGCATTGCGAAGTCCGCTTGTAAAATTCTCATCCATCAGAAGAACAGATAACTTGCTAAGTACATCCAGATGTACGTTGTCTTCCGTATTTGGTGCTGCGATCAGGAAGATCAGGCTGACCTTTTCTCCATCTAATGCATCAAAATCCACCCCGTCTTTGATGACCATTGCTGCAAGACCAGGTCTGCTGACTGCATCTGACTTGCAATGTGGAATGGCGATTCCCTCACCAATTCCGGTTGTTCCTTCTTCCTCTCTGGCGTATACGCCCTTGCGGTACTTCTCAACATCGTTGATCTTTCCGCTCTTAGCCATCAATGCAACCATTGCATCAAGGGTTTCGTTCTTTCCAGTGACTTTGCCATTTAAGTCAATACTCTCTACGGCAAGTAAATCCCTGATTTTCATGCTTAAATCCTCCTTGTTTTGCGGAGCAAAATGTCTGCTATGCCTGCATAGCATGTGCCCTTGCAGGAGCAGAGGATTTTACTCCTTGTTTTGCGAAGCAAAATGTCTGCTATGCATGCTATGCCTAATAGCTTGCATAGCATGTGCCCTTGCAGGAGCAGAGGATTTTACTCCTCCTACTTAAATATGCCTTTGTTTTTATCTAAAAGCGCCAAAACTTCCGGTTCTGTTGCCAGTTCCTCGGAAAATGCCGATGCACTTCCAGTACAAACCCCCATCTGGAAAGCTTCTTTATAGCTTCCCGTCTTTAAATAACCTGTTACAAATCCGGCTACCATGGAGTCCCCGGCGCCAACCGAATTGACGACCTTACCCTTTGGTGCCTCCGCCTGAAAGATGCTGCCGTCTTCAGCAACCAGCACTGCTCCGTCGCCAGCCATGGAAACGAGGACATTTCCTGCACCCTTTTCCTGCATCTTCTTTGCGTAAGTGATCACATCTTCTTTTTCTGTTATTTTCACACCGAAAATCTCACCAAGCTCATGATTATTCGGTTTAATTAAAAATGGATGATACTGTAATACATTTACGAGCAGATCTTTTGTCGCATCTACAACAATCTTTAAATCCTTATCTGCAAGATATTTCATGATATCCATGTAGATGGTCTGCGGCATCACATCCGGGATACTTCCCGCCATAACCAAAACATCTCCATCTGAAAGCCGATCCAGTTTTTCATAAAGTGTTTTTATGTCAGCTTCTGATATCGCCGGTCCCTGTCCGTTGATCTCACTCTCCTCGTCGGAACGCATTTTTACATTGATCCTTGTCATTCCTTCTTTTACCGGAATAAAATCCGCCCGGATCCCTTTTTCCCTGATCAGACGCTCCAGTTCGTTTCCGGTAAATCCGGCATAAAAACCAAGTGCCGTGTTCTCCAGTCCAAGATTTTTTAACACCATGGATACATTGATTCCTTTTCCACCCGGAAAAATCTTCTCCTCTGATGTCCGGTTGACCATTCCGCAGGTGAAATGCGGAACTGTCACAATGTAGTCCAGTGATGGATTAAATGTAACAGTGTAAATCATTTTCTCAGTCTCCTTTCTGCTTTTCCCGCGTTTTTGTTCCGCAGGTCTTCGTATTTTTTATACTTCAATTACATTTTTACATTTACGGTACGCAGGTTTTGTAAGACCTGTCGTGATGACCTTTGCACTCTCAAACGGAGCAAATGTCACACTTGATATCTGATTGAACTTGCTATCATCTGCTAAGATATAACATTCTCTGCAGTTCTCCATGGAGCGTTTTTTTACGAGCGCTTCTTTTAACTCCGGTGTGGAAAATCCGCGCTGCATACTGATTCCGTTTGCTCCCCAGAATCCTTTTGTAAAATTATATTTTTCAACCGAAGAAACAGCTTCCTCTCCAACGATTGCCTCTGTCACCGTCTTGAACTCGCCGCCAAGAATATATACCGTACAACCTTTCTGCGCAAGTTTTTTTGCATGTGTGATCGCATTTGTCACAAACACTGCCTGTCTGACCGTAATAAAATCGATCATCAGATCCGTCGTCGTACCTGCATCAATATAAACAAAATCTCCAGGTTCGATCAGCCCTGCCGCATATTTTGCGATCTTTTCTTTTGCACCTTTGTTCCGTTCTCTACGCTGCATGACTTCGTCATCCTCGGTACTGTATGAGGTGTTTTTTAAAATTGCACCGCCATGGACTTTAATGAGCTGACCATTTGCATCCAGTGTATTTAAATCTCTCCGGATCGTTGACTCTGATGCATCCAGTTCTGTCATAAGCTGCTGAACGGTCACGCTGCCCATACTCTCTAGTATGGATAAAATTCTTGTAAATCTTTCTTCTGTCAGCATATCTTTTCCTCCAATTTCATTCACAACCGTTCAAATTCGTTCATCTTTGATAGCTTTATTATATGATTCCATTCCGTCACAGTCAATCAAAATCCGTCAAAATCATTCACAAAAATTCATTTTAAAAATTGTGAAATATGCAAAAAAACTGTCGGAAGAATCGTCTCTGTTTCCACGACAGAATACGATTCTTCCGACAGTTTTTACATTTTTGATCTGATTCATACGAATCTCTGTTATTGCGCTATGTTTTTGCACATCCAAAGTCTATTTTTCACACTGCTTTCCGTGATTGCACGATCAAGACCGTTTTACCCCCCTTTTTTAAAACGTGCGATCGCGTCTTTGACGTCATCCGCAAAAATTTCAACCACCTCTGCATTTTTCGTCTTATACCGTATGATACCCATTTCCTCAAATGTCTGTCCGGCAATATAACACCGCAATGCCATCAGTACGCCACTATGCGTTACGATCAACACATCTTCCGTCTCCCGTTCTAAGATCATTCCGAGTGTATCAAGCGCACGCCTCAGCACTTCATTGTAACATTCTCCATGCGGTGTATGGACATAACGCCTGTTGGCATCCCAGTCCTGATACTCTTTCGCATTTTCCTGCGTAATGCTTTCCCAGCTTCTGCCTTCCCAGTCGCCCATATCCATTTCCCTCAGACCATCCGCCGCAATACATGGAATATCAAGCGCGATCGCCGCCTCCTGTGCCGTCTGTGCTGCACGAAGCTGTGGGGATGTATATGCCCGCACAACCTGAAGAGTCCCTTCCTTTTTCCGATCCAGAAGCATGTCCGCAAGCTCTTTTGCCTGCTGCTTTCCTGTCGCATTCAACGGCACATCTGTCTTGCCCTGTATTTTCTTTTTTACATTCCAGTCCGTCTCTCCGTGACGTACAAAATATAAAATCATATTTTCTCCTCTTTTGAGTGCTGCCGGCTATTATAAAGCCATAATTGATTACTTCGGACAACAGGTTGCATGTTGTGCAAACACTCTATTGTCATAAATCAAGTATAAACAATTCGTTTTGATTTGTCTATGTGAATCCATGCAATGACGGATTCTGCTTGTCTATAATAGCATCTTCATGCTATACTACATCTATCGCAATTCGATTTTATTTCCATAGGATCATTTTCTGAATATCACTCTTTTTCATTCCGGCATTTCGCCAGCTATTTCAGAAAACTATTGTGAAAAACGTTTAAATTTTTTATAATCAAAGGAGAAAACTACATGGGGAAAAACAAAGGAAAACGCAGTCACACAAAACATGTTTTTGTGCAGAAGAAGTACCGGGATGCCTTATTCCGCAGAATTTTTAATGAGAAACCGGTTTTGCTGGAACTGTACAATGCCCTGAATCAGACAGATTACGATGATGCAGATGAACTGATCTTTTACACGATCGATGATGTGATCTATCTCGGATATAAAAATGATGTGTCATTTATTGTCCGTGGTACATTAAATCTGTATGAACACCAGAGTACCTTAAACCCAAACATGCCGATCCGCGGACTGATCTATTTCGGCAAACAGTATGAGAGCTACATTAAACAAAATAACCTGAACATTTACGGAAAAAAGCTGCTTTCATTACCGTTTCCGCAGTTTGTTATTTTTTATAATGGGGTTGAACCGTTAGAAGATGACAAAGATTATATGGAACTGCATCTTTCGGATGCATTTGTATGTGCCGGATCAAACCACCTGACAACAGATGCTGCACCCAGACAGCCAGTCGTTACTACTGATATGCCTGTTTCTGATATTGATGTCCCTGACTCCGCTGCGCAAAATACGTCCAGCCCCATCAGCACCCGCCCCTGCTTAGAGTGCACTGCACGGGTTTACAACATTAATTATGGACACAATCAGGAATTAATGGCACGATGCCGGACTTTAGAGGAATATTCTATCCTGATTGGCAGAATTTCTTCGAAAGTCAGAAACGGTATTCCATTAGAACCGGCAGCGGATGCTGCTGTACAGGAATGTATCAGGGACGGTATTTTGCAGGATTTTCTCACCAAACACAGATCGGAGGTCGTTGGTATGTTATTGGAAGAATTCGATATGGATGAGTATATTAAGATGGAACGCAGGGACAGCTATGCGGATGGACATGAGGATGGCTTAGCGATGGGTTTAGCGGAGGGTTTAGCGGAGGGCAAACGTCTTGAGCAATTACACATCATCCACAACATGTTCCAGGAAAATATTCCTGCACAAAGCTGTGCTAAACTGCTTAACAAGGATACTGCTTTTATTGATAAAGTATATTCACTGTGCCAGGCTCACCCTGACTGGTCAGATGAAGATCTTTACAATTCACTAAAAGAAAATTAAACTCATTATTTCAAACAACAGACTACACACTCCACGCATATTCTATTTTCAAAAACACCTGTAATTACATGCCCAACAACATATAATTACAGGTGTTTTTATTACTGAAATATTTCTTTTTTACAGATCACATAGGAAATCCCTGCCACGACCACTTCCGTGATCCAGAACGCATGCCAGACGCCCGCAGCCCCCAATATTCTACTCAAAATAAATGCCAATGGTAAAATAACTGCTATGTACCTGAGCACAGAAATTACCAACGATTCTTTTCCCTTTCCCAGTCCTTCCAACGCACCTGATACCGTGACGGAGACCGATGACGCAATAAATCCAATGCTGATCAGACGAAGCGCCTCTTTTCCAAATTGTATCGTCTCCGGATTACTGGTAAACAATCCAATGAGCGTCTGCGGCACTGCCATACAAAGTATCGTTCCGATTACCATGACCCCCGCGATCAATACCAGCGCTGACCGGAAAATTTCTCTGACACGCTTTGACTCTCCCGCACCGTAGTTATATCCGATCAGAGGACGCATCCCCTGCACGACACCATTTCCTGTCAGATATAAAAATGTCTGTAATTTAAAATAAGCCCCAAGTACAAGTACATAGCTGGCAGAATAAACCGCAAGAATCGCATTTAATGCAGAGACCTGTACAGACGGCAGCGCGATGCTCAATGTTGCCGGGACACCGATCGAATACATTTTCCTGCTAAGTTCCGCTTCCGGTTTCATATCTTTCCATCTTATCTTTACCGGAATCGGTTTAAAAAAATAAAACAGCAGATAGCTGACAAGAGAAGCCATCTGACCGATCCCGGTTGCGATAGCAGCTCCCCGGATCCCCATTTCAGGAAAGAAACCAATTCCAAATATCATAAAAGGATCTAAGATAATATTGGTCACACAGCCGATCAGCATACAAAGCATGGACGTTTTCATGCGCCCTGCCGACTGAAAAATCTTTTCAAAACAAAGACCTGCCGCATTGGGTACTGCAAAAAGAAATACGATCTGCGCATATGCCGCGCCCATGTCTATGATCGACCTTTTATCTGTAAACATGGCAAGAAAAGGTGCTGCGGCTGCAATACAGACTACCGCTAAGATCAGTCCGTGGATCATATTAAAAAGTGTTCCCAGCGACGCTGCTTTATCCGCCGTGTTCTGCTTTTGTGCTCCAAGAAAATATGCGATTGTCGCATTGATTCCGATTGCAAATCCGATAACAACTGCATTGACCAGATTCTGCAATGGGAACACCAAAGAAAGTGCCGTCATCGCATCTTCGCTGATGCGCGCCACAAAATAACTGTCAATGATATTGTAGAGCGCATTGACTAACATGGAAAATGTCATTGGCAATGCCATGGAGATCACAAGCGGCATGACCGGTTTTTCTTTCATAAAATTCTGGTTCATTTTTCATTCCTTTCGTTTCATGACATGAGGACACATCGTGGTTTCAGACTTCTTAATTGGCAGATTCCACAAAACCGGGACTGCTTATGTGCAATCTGACAACAAAAAAACGCCACACAGTTGCAAATCATTGCAGCTGTGTGGCGAAAAATAGAGTTCATCACTCAAGAAAAGTCCACTCCATAAAATGGTTTTGGAACTATATTATAACCAGTAAATTTTATTTCTGTCAAGTAAATCTTATTTTGCAATATCAATACGCACCAGTGCTTTGCGAAGTGCAAATTCAGCACGTTTGACATCGATTGCCTCTGTCCGGTGGGCAAGCCGTTCCTCGGCACGCTGACGCGCAGCTTCAGCACGGTTCTTGTCGATCTCATTCGGCCACTCTGCAATCTCTGCGAGAAGTGTTACCTTATCCGGCAGAATTTCCGCAAAGCCGGAATGTACTGCCGCGATCACGTCATCTTCACCCGTCTTGTGGATCTTTACGATGCCGGGTGCTAACACGGTCGTGAGCGGAATATGCTTTTTATACACACCGATCTCACCGGAGGCAGTGGTAAACTCGATCATATCACCCTCACCTGTATAAAAAACACGATCCGGCGTAATGATCTCTACCTGAAAGAGTCTGTTTTCTTCTGCCATACACACCCTCCATTATTACTGCATCTTTGCGCGGACATCATCGATCGTACCTGCATTTAAGAAATAACTCTCCGGTACATCATCATGCTTTCCTTCAAGAATCTCCTTAAATCCGCGGATTGTCTCTGCAATCGGAACATATTTTCCATCCAGACCGGTAAACTGTGTTGCAACGAAGAACGGCTGGGATAAGAATCTCTGTACCTTTCTTGCACGGCTTACAACCAGTTTATCATCCTCGGAAAGCTCGTCCATACCAAGGATTGCAATGATATCCTGCAATTCTTTGTATTTCTGTAAGATCTCCTGCACACCGCGGGCTACCTCAAAGTGCTCCTGGCCAACGATACGCGGGTCTAAGATACGGGAAGTAGAACCAAGCGGATCCACTGCCGGATAAATACCGAGTTCTGCGATAGAACGCTCAAGTACGGTCGTTGCATCCAGATGTGCGAACGTGGTTGCCGGAGCCGGGTCGGTCAAGTCATCTGCCGGCACATAAACTGCCTGTACAGAGGTGATAGAACCGTCCTTGGTAGAGGTGATTCGTTCCTGCAACTCGCCGACTTCATTCGCCAAGGTCGGCTGATAACCAACGGCGGACGGCATTCTGCCCAGCAGGGCAGAAACTTCCGAACCAGCCTGTACATAACGGAAGATGTTATCAATAAACAGCAGCACGTCCTGATGTTTTTCATCACGGAAGTATTCTGCCATTGTCAGACCCGTCTGTGCAACCCGCATACGGGACCCCGGCGGTTCGTTCATCTGACCGAATACCAAAGCGGTCTTGCTGATAACGCCGGATTCTTTCATTTCGTTCCAGAGG
>OHWL01000063.1_pt1 | contig 28396 bp, 29 predicted proteins | sample 1579711 | NCBI WGS metagenome assembly OHWL01 (sample SAMEA3882523, study PRJEB24775) | human gut metagenome | biome: human-associated habitat; feature: intestine environment; material: feces | place: Netherlands | collected 2009/2010 | reverse complement strand
AACGCCTGCGGAGAAAGAAGAAGCGCAGGAAAGGAAGGAGTTTGTGAACCATATGTATAACAAAAAACTTTGAAAGATGAAAGAGGAAAATTATCTGGAAGGCATCTACGGATGCCTTGAAAGGATCGAGAAGAAAGTGGAGACGCTGCCCGTGGAAGGCACAAGCCCCGCAGTTGGAAACCGGACCAGTTCCCCGGAAGGGATTGCGGAACTGAAAATCCGTCTGGAACGCCTGCAATCCGCAGTGGAGAAAAACAGTTCGGAAATAGCAGCGGTACGTAGCCATACCGCCCGGTTGTCGGAAGGCAGGCCGTTGTCTGCCGAAACGTTTGCCGGGGAGATGGAAAAGATTAGATACTGCCTGAGTCAAGACTGCCAAGCTGTAAAGGAGACAGTGAGACGGCTGGATGAGAGAATGGTCCTGCTGAAAAAGGAACCGGAGCGCAGACTGGTGACCTACCGTCTGGAAAGCGCATCCAAGGCAGTGGTAACGACAGCTTCAGCACTGATCCTGGCACTGATCATTTCCGTCTGGACCAACTGCAACCAGTACCGCACGAACCGGCTTTTGAAAGATGCCGATTTGAAATACCGAGCCATCAGGATCTGCCTGCCGGGGGATGATCCCGACATCGCCTTCCTGGAGAAGCATTTCACCATCGAGCGGGACGAGGAAAAGATCCGGCGTGTGGAAAGGCTGGTGACCGCTTTTGAGGACTCGGTCAGGAACCGCATCCGTAACCATGAAATGGCAGCCTACAAGGACAGTCTGGCGCACCGGCTGTTCAGGGAGGCACAGGAAATCAGGAAGCAACTGGACAATCCCAATTCAAAATGACTGCACTATGGCAACAATCAAAACCAAATTCAGGTCCTCGTCCGCGGAAGGCAGGGAGGGCGCACTGTATTATCAGGTGATTCATAACCGTGTGGTCAGGCAGATCAGTACCGGATACAAACTTTTCGCTTCGGAATGGGACCAACGTTCCGAAGCGGTCATTCCCTGTCAACACCCTGCAGGGATGGAACGGGACAATTATCTTCTATCGGTAGGGGAACGGATAAGACGGGACAAAATCCGACTGGAAAAGGCTATCAGGACATTAAGCCAATCCGGTCCGTTTACAGCGGATGATATCGTCATACGTTTCCATGACAGCGGACAAGAACCTTCGTTTAACGACTATATCCGGCAACAGATAGTAAGGCTGAAACGTTTGGGAAAGATACGGACCTCTGAAACCTATACAGCCGCGCTCAAAAGTTTCAGCAGTTTTATGAAAGGTAGTGATATACTGTTTGGCGAACTTAGCTCTGACTTGCTCATGGAATACGAGGCTTATCTGAAAAACAGGGGGAACTCACCCAATACAATCTCGTTCTACATGCGCATTCTGAAAGCGGTCTACAACCGTGCGGTGGAGAACGGACTGACCGGACAGCGGAACCTGTTCAAGTCTGTTTATACAGGTGTGGAAAAGACCTTGAAACGGGCCATTCATTTAAATGATATCAGGCGTATCAAAAGACTGGACTTGTCCCTGAAACCCCACCTTGATTTCGCACGTGACATGTTCCTGTTCTGCTTTTACACACGGGGGATGTCCTTTGTGGACATGGCTTATCTGAAAAAGGGAGACATTGCGAACGGAATCCTGACTTACCGCAGGAAAAAGACCGGACAACAGCTGTTCATCCGATGGGAAAAGTGTATGCAGGAGATCATCAAACTTTTTTGTTTATCGGTTCAAGATTTCAAAGTTGTTCATTAATTGCTTTGTTGGTTATATCCAGAGTATTATTTGTAAGAGACTCTACGAATAAATGATGATAAGACCAGTTAGTTTATCGCTTGTTTTATAATTTCATTGCGATATTCGTTCGGTGTGCAACCTTCCATCTTCTTGAACCAACGTGTGAAATGTTGCGGGTATTGGAAACCCATTTCATCTGAGATTTGACTGATACTTTTTTGCGTGTTCATGATGCGCTCTTTGGCTATATCCATAATTTTTTGCTGGATATGCTTGATTGCTGACATACCGGTTTCCTTTTTTACCAGGTCACTGAAATAATTGGTGGAAAGACACAGTTGGTCAGCGCAATACTGTACCGTCGGAATACCTTTACTCGTTGGCAAGGCAGAATGATAGTAATTATTGAGCAACAATTCAAAACGCGCCAACAAATCGTTGTTGGCATTTTCCCTTGTAATGAACTGGCGGTCATAAAAGCGGATGCAGCGGTCAAGGAGAAGCTTCATGGTATCAATAATCAAAGAACGGCTGTGCTTGTCAATAGGATGCCTCAATTCTTCTGCTACATTGTTTATACATTCAATGACTACTTTGCGCTCCTGTTCTGACAGGTGCAGTGCTTCGTTGGCATTATATGAGAAATAAGAATACTCTTTTATTATATGTGCAAGGGAAGTACCGCGCAATAGTTCGGGATGGAACATCAGGGCCCATCCGGCCGGCTGGTGCAGACTGCCATCATCGTCAGAACCCATTACCTGCCCCGGAGCGATAAACAGCATGGAGCCTTTTTCATAGTCATAGAGGCTCCGTCCATAATTCATCGTACCGCAGTCAGTATCTTTCAGCAACACAGCATAAATGTTGTACAGTTTCTTTGAGTGTCTGATGGGCTGCACCTCGTAACAATTCACAACGCTGACCAACGGGTGCAGAGCTTCGACTTCGAAAAGGTCGCAGTACTGCTGAACTGTATCTATTCTTGTTATATCTCCCATAACCATCCTTTTGTTTTTTACAAAAATAAGTATTTATATTGACATTGCTGTCTGAGGAACAGCTGTTTCTTTTCTATCCCTTATTTATTTTATTCCATGACGACAAAGTTAGTTCATTCAATCAACGAACATATAACCCTAATCACAGACTGTCTTACCATTTTCACAGATAACATTTAACCCGGTCCAAGCCCGATGAAAGTGGTAATTTTATCAGTGATTGAGGTCTAATCTTCAGTATGTGAATGCTGTAATTTTGCAAGTGAAACCAAAAAGGTAAATAAGATGAAACCAAAAGCTTTATTTGTCATGTTAATCTTATGGCTTAGCTTCACTACGATTCAAGCGCGGTCAACCGAAGATGTCCCGGATAAGGGAACTTATGCAAAATTTCTGTTGGTAGGATGTTATATGAAGCCAGACGAAGAAGGTGTCAGAATGTACCGGTTTGACGGACAAACTGCCGATGTCGACTATCCGTGTGGGCTGAGAGGGATTTCAAATCCTGCTTTCCTTACATCTGATAGCACTGGTAATCGAATTTATGCCATAGGCGATGATGAAGGGAAAAGTTCGACTGCCAATGCTTTGCTTTTTGATAAGGAAAGTGGTCTGCTGTCTCTGCTTAACTCGCAATCTACAGACGGTGAACTTCCTATTTATATTACTCTCAGTCCAAAGGAATACTTTGTTCTGACAGCAAATTATAAGGGTGGCAGCATCACGGTATTCTCACAGGATAAGAAAGGAAAGTTGCAACGTGATACAAAAATAATTCGTTTTGCTGGAAATGGGCCGAATAAAAAAAGGCAGGAACAATCGCATCTGCATTGCGTGACCTTTACACCTGATGGCAAATTCCTTCTTGCTACCGATTTGGGAACAGATTGTATCTATCTGTTTCCGATAGGCAAACGACCGGAAGCAGGTAAGGCTCATTCTCTGTTGGATGAATCAAGAGTAGTCCGCATACAGATGGATTCCGGCTCAGGACCTCGACATATATGTTTTCACCCGAATGGCAGATTTGCTTATCTCATCAGTGAACTCTCGGGTAAAATAACTGTATTCTCCTATAATGAAGGCAAGTTGGAACGTTTACAAACAATTGTCTGCGACCCTTTCGTTGCAGAGGGAAATGCAGATATCCATGTTTCATCCGATGGCAAATTCCTCTATGCTTCCAAGCACTTGAAAGAAGATGGCATAATTGTTTATTCCATTGATTCCCAAAAAGGAACATTGGTTCAAATAGGATTTCAGCCAACAGGTCTTTATCCGCGAAGTTTTGCCATCTCTCCGGATGGTTGCTATTTGGCAGTGGTTTGCAGGGATGCCAACTGCATACAGATATTCGAAAGAAACCGAAATACGGGGTTACTGAAGAATACGGGAAAAAATATCCGACTGGAAAGACCGGCGTTTGTCAAGTTCTTATAAATTCATCACTAAACAGAAAGCAATATGAACAAGTTAATTACAACCATCGCCTGCCTGATATGCTGTATCGTTTATACGCAGGCACAAAACAAGGACAATATGTTAAGCAAGAAAGAACAAAGTATTGCCGCCATCAGTATGTATGCCGCACGTGGCAATCAGGACAGCCTCAAAGTGATCCTTGCCAGAGGACTTGACTGTGGGCTGACCGTGAGCGAAGAAAAAGAAGTACTTACCCAGCTCTATGCCTATTGCGGCTTTCCACGCAGCATGGGTGCATTGGTTACGCTGATGAATCTCACCAAAGAGCGTGCAGCACAAGGCATAAAGGATGAAGCCGGACGGGAGCCTTCTCCGGTAAAGAGTTCGGATATGTTTGTTGTCGGTGGACAAAACCAGCTGAAACTGTTCGGTCGTCCGGCACTAGGAGAAGTGCTGACATTTGCTCCGGCATTGGACCAATTTCTGAAAGCTCATCTGTTCGGTGACATATTCAGCCGTGACAATCTCGACTGGCGTACCCGTGAACTGTCTACTGTGGCTGCCTTGTCGGTGTTGGACGGCGTGAAGAATGAGTTGAATACTCACATTGCCCATGCCAAGCACAACGGCGTGACACAGGCTCAGATAGACGAAGTACTTATCATGGCGGCACGCTGTCGGAACGGAATGGTGCTTTCTGAATCCGATGAACCGGCAAAGACTTTTCAAACAGATCCGACAATTACTGTCCGTAAGGTCTTTTATAAAAACAGGTATGATATCATGCTTTGCGCCGAAATGTACCTCCCGAAGGATTTCAATGAAGCGCAACACTATGCAGCCCTCATCATCGGACACCCGTTCGGGGCTGTGAAAGAACAGTGTAGCGGACTCTATGCACAGGAAATGGCACGGCGAGGCTACGTGACTCTGGCTTTTGATGCTTCCTATCAAGGCGAAAGTGGAGGAGAACCGCGTCACACGGTATCGCCCGACGCATTGGTGGAAGACTTCAGTGCTTCTGTAGACTGGCTCGGACTACAACCGTTTATTGACCGCAACCGTATCGGTGTGATTGGCATCTGCGGAAGCGGCGGGTTCTCTGTCTGTGCGGCTTCTCTCGACCCCCGCATCAAGGCATTGGCAACCGTGAGCATGTATGATATGGGGCGTGCCACCCGTAACGGTTTGGGGGATTCGATGACGGATGAACAAAGACGCAAACTGTTGGATGAAGTTGCCGAACAACGTTGGAAGGAAGCAGAAACGGGAGAAGCACGTATCCGCTTTGGCACACCGGAGAAACTGCTGGGAAATGCCAATGCCGTGCAGAAGGAGTTTTTCGATTACTATCGCAACCCCTTGCGTGGCTATCATCCGCGCTATCAAGGTATACGCTTTACCAGTCAGGCGGCATTGATGAACTTCTATCCGTTTGCCATGATTAAAGAGATTTCACCACGCCCCGTGCTATTCATTGCAGGCGAGCATGCACATTCGCGCTATTTCAGTGAGGATGCCTATCAAGAAGCCAGCGAACCGAAAGAACTGTATATCGTTCCCGGAGCCAATCATGTAGACTTGTATGACCCGGATGGATAAGATACCGTTCGAAAAAATTTCGGAATTCTTCTGGTATGCTTTGCGGTAATTCAGATGAAAATGGTAATGCTATCCGTGATTATGATACAGCAAAGCGAATACGCAGGAGGGTAACTTTGCAACAGAAACAATTTAAAGATTATAGAATATGGAAAATAAGAAGGAAGAGCCAACTTTGAACAAGGTAACGTTCGTAAACGGTGTGCAGATTAAAAACAAAAGTGGAAAGCACTGATGTGGGATAATTTTATCTATTATGGTAAGATTAATCAAAACAGAGACAGTCATAAGTGTACTGATGGGGCATTTTATAAAGAAATTATTGTTTATCTTGCTGTTTGTCGGGGTACTGATTGCTCCGGCAAACGCACAAAACGAAAAGAATATGTATTCGTACAAGAAAATTGGCAACAAGTATATTGTCAGCATTAACAATCATACTGAAATTGTGAAAGCCCTGAATGCTTTCTGCAAGGAGAAAGGAATTCTGTCGGGTTCTATCAACGGGATTGGTGCTATCGGAGAGCTGACCCTCCGTTTCTTCAATCCCAAGACAAAAGCATATGATGATAAGACATTCCGGGAGCAAATGGAAATATCCAACCTTACAGGGAATATATCATCTATGAATGAGCAGGTATATCTTCATTTGCATATAACCGTCGGCAGGAGCGACTATTCCGCTTTAGCCGGACATCTACTTTCCGCAATACAGAATGGTGCAGGGGAGTTCGTGGTGGAAGATTATAGCGAGCGGATAAGTCGCACATATAATCCGGATTTAGGACTGAATATATACGATTTTGAAAGATAGTTGCCTATAAATATCGCTTGGAATACAGGATAATACATCATTCAGCTTAGATGATATATATCAAAAAAAGTTTATCAATTCTGTCACGTTAACTTTGCAACAGAAATAATTTAAAGACTATCAAATATGGATAAAGACAAGGATATGAGCCGCCGGAGATTCCTTAAAATGGCGGCATTGACAGGAGCTGCCATGTGTGTCGGGCCTACCTTGAACAAGGTAACGGCAGCAGAACGGGTATGGATGGGGAAACAACAAGTTGCAAACAACATCCCTGCAGGCATGGCGGCGGTGCACTCGGCGAACATTGGGACACGGAAATACGGCATTCACTGTTTCTGCAATGGGATATGGCTGTATGGGCTTGAACCATAACCGCAGCCAGTACCCGAGCAGGGAAAAAGAAATCGCCCTGGTGCATGAAGCTGTTGAACGTGGGGTGACCCTTTTCGATACAGCCGAAAGCTACGGCTACCACATCAATGAAAAATTGGTCGGCGAAGCCTTGAAAGGATATACCGACCGGGTATTTGTGTCATCGAAGTTCGGACATAAGTTTGTAAACGGTGTGCAGATTAAAACCGAAGAGGACAGCACTCCGGCCAACATCCGCCGGGTTTGTGAAAACTCGTTGCGCAATCTCGGAGTTGAAACATTGGGCATGTTCTACCAGCACCGCATAGACCCGAACACACCGATTGAAGCGGTGGCTGAAACATGCAGCAAACTCATCAAGGAAGGTAAAATCCTGCATTGGGGCATGTGTGAAGTAAACGTTGATACCATCCGCCGTGCGCACAAGATATGTCCGGTTACGGCAATCCAAAGCGAATATCACTTGATGCACCGCATGGTAGAGACGAACGGAGTGTTGGAGCTGTGCGAGGATTTGGGCATCGGTTTCGTTCCATACAGTCCGCTGAACCGTGGTTTTTTGGGCGGTATGATCAATGAATATACCAAGTTTGATGTTACCAACGACAACCGGCAGACCTTGCCACGCTTCCAGCCCGAAGCCATACGCGCCAACTATCGTATTGTGGAAGTTCTTAACGCTTTCGGCCGTACAAGAGGCATTACCCCGGCACAGATAGCTTTGGCCTGGCTGATGAACAAGAAGCCTTTTATCGTGCCTATTCCGGGCACCACCAAACTCTCTCATCTGGAAGAGAACCTTCGTGCCTGCGACATCCGTTTCACGGCAGAAGAGATAGAAGAACTGGAAACAGCCGTAGCTGCCATTCCTGTGGTGGGTAGCCGCTACGATGCCTTGCAGGAGTCTAAAATCCCAAAATAATCCGTGTATGAAGAAACAGATATTTTACATGACGTTCATCGCTTTACTGTCGGGCTGTAATTGTTACAAAGGGAATATTCTGCAAATAGAGGAACAAGGCAGTTTTGCCGTAGGTGGCACCGTACTGACCGATTCATTGGGACACAAATACCACGGCGACCATGCTTATGTATTTTATCAGAAACCGGTTGATGCACGGAAATATCCGCTTGTTTTTGCACATGGTGTCGGCCAGTTTTCCAAAACATGGGAGACCACTCCTGACGGACGCGAAGGGTTTCAGAATATATTTCTTCGCAAAGGTTTCTCCACCTATCTTGTCGACCAGCCTCGCCGGGGAAATGCCGGACGGAGTACGGAAGCTGTCACACTGGAACCGGTATTCGATGAAGAAGAATGGTTCAACCGTTTCCGTGTGGGAATCTATCCTGATTATTTCGAGGGTGTACAGTTCAGTCGCGACCGGGAAGCCTTAAACCAGTACTTCCGGCAGATGACGCCGACCATCGGACCTTTGGACTTCGATGTCTATTCCGATGCCTATGCTGCTCTTTTTGACAAAATCGGTCCGGCCATATTTGTCACTCATTCACAAGGCGGTCCGGTGGGTTGGTTTACTTTGCTCAAAACGAAGAACATCAAAGCCATTGTAGCATACGAACCCGGTGGAAGTGTACCCTTCCCAACCGGTCAAGTTCCCGAAGAAGGCAAAGTCTTGACACGGTCTAAAAAAACAGAAGGAATAGAAGTCCCTATGGCAGTTTTCAAGAGATACATGGAAATTCCCATCATCATTTACTATGGGGATAACCTGCCCGAAACAGACGAACATCCGGAACTTTACGAATGGACACGCCGTCTGCATCTCATGCGCAAGTGGGCCGAAATGCTCAATAAGCTGGGCGGTGACGTGACGGTCATTCATCTGCCCGATGTCGGTCTGCATGGGAATACGCACTTCCCGATGTCGGATTTGAACAATGTGGAAGTAGCTGACCTGCTGTCGAAGTGGCTGTATGAGAAACAGCTGGACAGATAGAAATTAACAGAGGATAACCCCAAAACCTAAATAAAAATAGTTATGAAACTGAAGTGCTTATTGGCAATGCTGCTCTTAACCTTCCTTTCGTGCAGCAACACTCCGGCTGTTGAAGATAAGATAGATTCGTTGCCTCACTCAGAGCCGGGGAAAACATTTATGTCTATTTCTCATGGAGCGGACATACGCAAACTGTAGCCAACATTATCCATGAACTTATTGGATGCGACATGGTGGAGATTGAACCGGAAGAACCCTATTCTGATGAATATAATGAAGTGGTTGACCGTTTCAAAAATGAAAGAGACAATCATATTCTTCCAGCTCTGCGTACAAAAGTAGAGAATATGGATGATTATGATACATTGATTATCGGTAGTCCTATTTGGGGTGGTCTTCTGTCTTCTCCTGTAAAAAGTTTCCTGTCCGGTTATGATTTGTCCGGGAAAAAGATACTCCCATTCTGTACACATGGAGGAAGCGGAACAGCACAAAGTGTGGATAATATCCGCAAACTATGTCCCCATGCTGAAATATTGCTGTTTATGGCAGTCAAACTGCAAACTCTCGGAATGAAGTGAAAAAATGGCTGTCAGAAGCCGGATTTTCTGTCGAATTAAATTACGCCCGTTTAATAGTTTTAATACTGAAATGAAATATCCTTTGTTATCCGCACTCTTTCATCCCCTTTTTCAGAGATTTGCAGATAGACCAGTAGTTGAGATTAGGGAATATGAGATTGTCTTCCTGACAGGGTCGGTAACGCTCGATAATCTGCAAAGGAGTATCCAACAGTTCCACTTGGAACGGCACTTTTGTCTTGTACCGTTTGGACAATATCCACTTCTCACCATTCACTTCTACGATGTTGCTATTGGTTAGTTCCTTGATGTCCACGAAAGAGAGGGCAGTGAAGCTGGCGAAAACAAAAATGTCACGAATATAGAACAGTTGGACATCCCCAACTCGTGCGTCATCAACGTTTTCAGTTCATCTTCCGTCAGGAACTCACGTTCCGTCACATTAGGGCTGATGTGGAATTGGGCAAACGTTTTTTTCGGTATTAGTCCGTTAAAGTGCACACACATGACAACGCCTTTCAGCCACATGCATTTTTCCCATATCGTCCCGTTGTGAAGTCCCGCTTTCGTTGATAGGTAGGCTGCAAACCCCTTGATGAAGTCGGGCTTAATCTCCAGCATGAACATATCCGTCCGTCTGTAAAAAGACTTGATGAACGCTGCCACATGGTTTCTTGCCACCACCCGTGAACGGTGGTTGCCATTACCCTGTCTTTTCCGACACGCTTCTTGAATACTTCGTTCTCACGTCCGGACGCTTTGAGCAGTGTCTCATACTCACTGCCGATACCCTGATAAGCATTGCTCACCATTTCAGCCGTCACGAACGCTTCACGGTCGAATATACGCAGGTAGTGCTTGATGATTTGAGCCTTGATGTTGTCAAGGGCAAGGTTGATATCACGTACTTCCGCACTCTTGCCTTTCGCCCTGTTCCCTTTCACGTCCCAAAGCGTTTTCGGGATACTCTACTTATAGCTGAACTGCGTCACAATCCCGTTAATCGTTACCCGTCCTATGATGCGGACAATATCGTTTTTCTCCTTGTTGCCGTTCACGTAGAACAGCACTTTGAATGTACTTCTTGCCATACTCGTTTTTTAAGTTTAAAATTAAGTATCAATGAGTTATGCCTTGTAAACCAACCGAAGCCATACGGAGAAAAATTCAGCACGGAGTATCAAAAACCACCTTTCACGGGGTAATGATTTAGCAACCTTTCTACTTCATAAATTTACTTTTTTTTGCGTTACCTCGTTTTATGCCTTTGTCCTCATTTGTCCTCACAAACGCTTTATTCATAGCCGTTTTAAAAACATTTCCGCCTTTCTATTCCTCTTTTCCACAGATTTTTAGTAAATTTATATCCGTCTAATTTTTAAGGTCCTATGTTCAGACTCAATCTAACCAAACATTGCATAAAGTGGTACTGTTTCATCCAAATGCAACTGATGGACACGTTCGTACATTATTTTGTGCTTGTATCGTTATATCTATTGCAGCTATTATCTGTAGTTCATTTGTATCCATGGCCCATTACAGACAGGCGTTATTCAGTATGACTTATTTTTCCTCCCTGGTGTTTTTTTGTGGAGTATGCATTGCGCATTTGCGGCACCGGTCAAATATCCGGATAGAGACATAAACCGTACACGATGGAAATATATTTTTTCATTCTATGGTTTGTGGACTCCGTGACCATTCTCCCTTATATGTTAACCTATATGTATTGGGATACGAATATTGTCCATGTCATTATCCTCCTTTACATTTTTATTATTGTCAAATAGATAAGATACTTACGGAAGAGTGGGTTATGACCTATATACCTGCGGTATCATGGTCTGTTTTTCTGCTATTCTGCTATACTATATAGAGCTTAATGTACAGCTTGAGGATTTCAAAACATTCGTGACGGGCTTTGGTGGGCAGTAATTCTAAGACTTTAAATAAAGAAAAATTAAGCTACCCCTTAAAAAAAAGAGATATTTCCTTTCAAAGAATTCATTTCTTTTATTACATTTGTATTAGTCTTTTGAAAATAGAAGATTTATAGTAAAGCGTTAAGGCATTATCCAAGTTCAGGAAATCCCCAATTTCGAAACAACAATTGGATAATACATTGGACGCTCCACGTTCTATCTATATAGATTTTTGTTATATATAGGCGTGGGGCTTTGTGTATTATATGTTGTTGAGTATGGGGATACTTCTGAACGGTAATACCAAAGTTCCCACGCTTAACTTTATATAAACACAACTCCAGGGAACAGGGTTGGCTTATAATAAACATTATGAAAGCAACTTGTTTTAAAAGCGAGACAACTGTCTCCAACGACTTTCCCCCTTTGTTTGTTACTGTCTTTTGTGGAATATTCTATCCTTTCATTTCCATTCCTGTCTCTTTCGGAACATACCGTTCATTATCATACAAATTACATGCCAAAGCACTTTTCTGCCTTCTCCTGCTATGGTACTAGATAATAGTAACTCCCCCTATCACATAGAGGAAGAACTTTGGTTACAGATACTTTCTCTGTCAAGAGAGTTGCAGGAGTGTAAAGCTAGTCTGCACCATAATACTTTGGACTGTATTTCCGATAAGATTGAAGGAATAGAAAGAGAACTGGATGTCTTATTGGATATTCTGCAAGGGAGGCAAGACAAAAAGACATCATAGTGCTATTTTTTATGACAATTTGTCTACGCCGATAAGTTATCCTATTATTTAAGCCTCGTTTAAGAATTCCGTTTTATGGGTTACCCACAATCGAATGGAATTTTTATATACTGAGAATAACACATGATATTAGTAATGGATTTTCAATATTCAGAGTGATAATGGATAAACGAATAGAAAACGCCATGAATGAGTTGATCAATACAGAAATATGGTCAACCGGTTTATACCTGTCATTGCAGGTTTATTTTGAAGATGAACGGCTTCCAATACTTAGCTCCTGGCTGAACTCCCAAGCACAGGACAATATGAACAAGGTTTATCAGATGATGAATCGGATATGCCATGATGGAGGATGTGTTGTAATCAATGAAATGAAACGGGATACACATGAATGGACAACGCCATTGAATGCCTTGAATGAATTGCTTGAACATGAGCAGTACATATCACGTCAGGTAAACACATTTCTCATATTATGCTGGAATGTAAGCATGTCCTTCCATTCTTTCATCAGCGGGCTGTATGCAGACCGTATATATGTAAGTATGGCATTTATGGAATTGTTACGTATCCTCGCCAAGGAAAACGAACGGAAACTACCTTATTTTTGACGGTATGGATTTAAGATTGATGTTATGCAAAATTTAATATTGCAGAATGCTATCTGGTATGTTTTTTGCGATATAATAATCGATAATAAACTATATGTCATCATGGATATATTTGTATATTTAACATTGTGTTTCACTTCGCTATTCACCTTGATGGACCCTCTTGGAGTGATGCCGGTATTCCTGCAAATGACTGATGGAATGGATACGAAAGAACGCAGATATATCGCCTTGAAAGCATGTACCATTGCATTTATCATATTAGTCCTTTTTACATTATCGGGCAGGTTTCTGTTTCATTTTTTCGGCATCTCAACAAACGGATTCCGGATTGTGGGAGGTATCATCATCTTTAAAATCGGATATGATATGTTGCAGGCACATTTTACCCATGTGAAACTGAATGAAACTGAACGAAAAGAATATTCCAAAGATATAACCATCACACCTCTTGCCATTCCGATGTTATGCGGTCCGGGAGCGATTTCCAGTGGAATAACATTGATGGAAGATGCTTCGGAATATACTTTCAAAATAGTATTGCTTGGCGTAATCGCTTTGGTCTGCATTCTTTCCTTCTTTATTCTGTACGCGTCCACCCAGCTTTTAAAAATCTTGGGAGAGACGGGAAACAATGTGATGATGAGACTGATGGGACTTATTCTAATGGTGATCGCCGTGGAATGTTTTATCAGCGGGATACGTCCGGTATTAATTGAAATCTTGAAACAAGCCCATGCTTGTTCTTAAAGAAGAGAGATAATTTGGATTTATTATTAACATTAAAAGTTTGATTCATCATGACTGAAAAATTGCAAAATGCCCTGAATGAGCAAATCACAGCAGAATTATGGTCTGCCAACCTGTATTTATCAATGTCTTTTTATCTGGAAAGAGAGGGCTTTTCCGGAATGGCTCGCTGGATGCAGAAACAGTCTGCAGAAGAGACCGGGCATGCATATGCCATTGCCGGGTACATGATTAAGCGTGAGGCAACCCCGAAAGTAGACAAGGTCGATGTGGTTCCACAAGGTTGGGGTAACCCTGTTGAAGTATTCGAGCATGCTTTGGAGCATGAAAAACATGTTTCCAGACTGATTGATGAGTTGGTACAGGTAGCATCCGAAGAGAAAGACAATGCCACTCAGGACTTCTTGTGGCAATTTGTTCGTGAGCAAGTAGAAGATGAAGCGAATGTACTCAATATTGTTAGTCATCTGAGGAAAGCCGGAGACTGTGCTATCCTTTTTATGGATGCAAAACTGGGTGAACGGGAGTCATAAACCAGAATAATCAATAAAAATAAATAAAATGAAAATAGTAGATTTATTGGGAGGAAAGGCTGAGTACTACCTGAACCATACATGTAAGACGATAGACAAACAACTTATCCATATTCCGGGACCGGATATGATAGATAAGGTATGGATGAATTCCGACAGGAATATCCGTACATTGGAAAGTTTGCAGGCTTTATACGGACATGGACGTCTGGCCAATACGGGCTATGTATCCATTCTGCCTGTAGACCAGGGCATAGAACATTCTGCAGGAGCGTCTTTCGCCCCCAATCCGCTTTATTTCGATCCCGAAAACATCATAAAGCTGGCCATTGAAGGAGGGTGTAATGCCGTGGCATCCACATTCGGTGTGTTGGGCGCCGTGGCACGCAAATATGCACACAAGATACCTTTTATCGTCAAGCTGAACCATAATGAGTTGCTGACTTATCCGAACAGCTACGACCAGGTAATGTTCGGTACGGTGAAAGAGGCATGGAACATGGGAGCCGTAGCTGTCGGTGCTACCATTTATTTCGGTTCGGAACAAAGCCGCCGCCAGATAGTGGAAGTGTCACAGGCTTTTGAATATGCCCACGAACTGGGAATGGCTACTATTCTGTGGTGCTATTTGAGAAACAGCAGCTTCAAAAAGGATGGTACCGACTATCATGCCGCTGCCGACTTGACAGGACAAGCCAACCATATCGGGGTTACCATTAAAGCCGATATCGTGAAGCAGAAGCTCCCATCCAATAACGGCGGTTTCAAGGCTATCGGATTCGGAAAGACAAACGAGTGTATGTATTCGGAACTGACCACTGACCATCCGATAGACCTTTGCCGTTATCAGGTGGCGAATGGCTATATGGGACGTGTCGGATTGATTAACTCGGGCGGTGAATCCCATGGGGAATCCGACCTGCATGATGCTGTCGTAACGGCAGTAGTAAATAAGCGTGCAGGTGGTATGGGGCTGATCAGCGGTCGTAAGGCTTTCCAGAAACCGATGAAAGACGGAGTTCAACTTCTGAACACCATTCAGGACGTATATCTGGATTCTTCAATAACCATTGCATAAAGAAGAAGTATCCATGAAAAGAATAGTGTTATTACGTCATGGCGAAAGTCTATGGAACAAAGAAAACCGTTTTACTGGATGGACGGACGTGGATTTAAGCGAGAAAGGAGTTGAAGAAGCCTGCAAGGCAGGCGATGCATTACGGGAGGCTGGATTTTCTTTTGAGGCAGCTTACACTTCTTACTTGAAACGTGCCGTAAAAACGTTGAACTGTGTCTTGGACCGGCTGGATGAAGACTGGATTCCGGTTGAAAAGACCTGGCGGCTGAACGAGAAGCATTACGGCATGCTTCAGGGACTGAATAAGAGTGAAACAGCGGTCCAATATGGTGAAGAACAAGTACACATCTGGCGAAGAAGCTATGACGTGGCTCCCGCTCCGGTAGGCAAAGATGATCCCCGTAATCCGGGCATGGATATCCGCTATGCCGGTGTACCAGATAGGGAACTTCCCCGTACGGAATCCCTGAAAGATACTATTGGGCGTGTCATGCCTTACTGGAAATGCATCATCTTTCCCGCATTGATGTATAAGGACAGCCTGCTGGTAGTCGCCCATGGTAACAGCCTGCGCGGAATCATCAAGCATCTCAAAGGAATTTCCGATACGGATATTTCCAACCTGAACCTGCCTACGGCAGTTCCTTATGTCTTTGAATTTGACGACAGGCTGGTTCTTGTCAAGGACTACTACCTTGGAAACCCGGAAGAGATACGGAAACGGGCAGAAGCTGTGGCCAAACAAGGGATGGCTAAAAAATAAAAATCTGTCTATCAAGCAGATGCTTTTTTTTAAGTTTTAATTATTAACTTTTAAAGAGGAGGTAAAAATGGTACCTGTAAAAACAAACCAGAATTGGTTACCGAGTATTTTTAACGATTCCTTTGACAATGAATGGATGGCAAGAGCAAACGCTACGGCTCCAGCCATCAATGTGATTGAGAATGAAAAGGACTACAAGGTAGAACTGGCAGCTCCGGGAATGACCAAGAATGATTTTAAGGTAAGTGTGGATGAAAGCAACAATCTGGTAATCTGCATGGAAAAAAAGGACGAGAAAAAGGAGGAGAAGAAAGACGGAAAATACTTGCGCCGTGAATTCTCCTATTCCCGATTCCAGCAGAGTATCCTGCTGCCGGATAATGTGGAAAAAGATAAAATTTCGGCCAAAGTGGAACACGGGGTCCTGTTTATCGATATTCCCAAAGTCGTAGATAAGAAGGTTCAGGAAACCACCAAAACTATTGATGTCAAATAAGATATCTTGATGAGACTCTACAGAAGGCATTTCTTATTATCAGGGAATGCCTTCACCCGGATATTTGAATTCCAAAATAAATATAATGAGAGGATTTGATTTCGATAAAGCGCTGGTAGCCCTTCAGAATGAACTGCATTGTTTTGCATATAAACTGACTGCTGACAAGGATGAAGCAGAAGACTTGTTGCAGGAAACAATGTTGAGGACGTTGGATAATAAGGATAAGTTTGATTCCGGTACGAATTTTAAAGGCTGGATGTATACCATCATGCGCAATGCATTTATCAATAATTGCCGGACAAAGAAAATACGAGGGAATTTATATGTATTATCAGAACCTGAATATCATTTCCTGTTAAGGGACGACTCTTTCATTTTCGTGGATAACGGGCATGATGCAAAAGAGATAAGGGAAGCCCTTAAAACATTGCCTAAAGCACATTATGTCGTTTTTATGTTGTACCGGAGTCAAATATCGGGAAATAGCCGCAAAGATAGGAGTGTCACTGGGTACGATAAAAAGCCGTATCTTTTATAGCAGAAAAAGGCTAAAACAGTTGCTTTCTGATTTTGCCTGATTAATTAAAATATAAAAAACAAATTATGGATAACAAGTATATTGGAATTCTGACTTCCGGAGGGGATGCTTCAGGAATGAACGCGGCTATCCGTGCCGTGACCCGCGCCGCCATTTTTAACGGATTTAAAGTGAAAGGAATTTATAGAGGTTACGAGGGGCTGATTGCCGGTGAAGTGAAAGAACTCACGACGGAAGATGTAAGTAGCATTATCCAGAGGGGAGGCACCATACTGAAAACAGCTCGCTCCGAGACTTTCACCACTCCCGAAGGACGCAAGAAAGCTTATAAGGTCATACAGAAAGAGAACATCAATGCTTTGATAATTATCGGTGGAGACGGTTCCCTGACGGGAGCCCGTATCTTTGCGGAGGAGTATGATGTGACGTGCATAGGATTGCCCGGCACCATTGACAATGACCTATATGGTACCGATTTTACCATAGGATATGATACGGCATTGAACACCATTGTGGAATGCGTGGATAAAATCAGGGACACGGCAACCTCCCATGACCGTATCTTCTTTGTCGAAGTAATGGGGCCGTGATGCGGGCTTCCTGGCACAAAACAGCGCAATAGCTTCCGGTGCTGAAGCGGCCATCATCCCGGAGGACAGGACGGACGTGGACCAGTTGGAAACATTCATCGGGCGCGGATTCAGAAAGACGAAAAACAGCAGCATCGTAATTGTGACCGAAAGTCCTGAAAACAAGAATGGAGGTGCCATATATTACGCCGACCGGGTAAAGAAGGAATATCCCGGGTATGATGTCAGGGTTTCTATCTTGGGCCATCTGCAACGGGGTGGTGCTCCGAGTGCCAATGACCGTATACTGGCAAGCCGGCTGGGTGAAGCCGCAATCCAGGCCTTAATGGAAGACCAGCGGAATGTTATGATAGGCATACGGAACAACGAGATTGTTTATGTTCCTTTTGTCCAGGCAATCAAAAAGGACAAGCCTATTGACAAAAGCCTGATCCGGGTCCTTAACGAATTATCGATCTAAAATAACCGTTAATATGTCAGAAGTTGCTCCTTTAATATCGGATCTTGCCATAATTCTGATTATTGCCGGTATTGTAACCGTCATTTTCAAGTGGCTGAAGCAACCGGTCATATTGGGCTACATTGTAGCCGGTATTATGGCGGGTCCTTCCGTTTCCCTGGTCCCGACTGTTTCCGATCCTGCCAATATCAAAATATGGGCGGACATCGGTGTCATTTTTCTGCTGTTCGCGATGGGACTGGACTTTTCGTTCAAGAAATTGATAAATGTGGGCATTACGGCTATCGTTGCCACTGTCACTATTGTATGTGGCATGATGTTCATAGGTTATACAGCGGGGAATGCAATGGGGTTCTCCCACATGAGCAGTATTTTTCTGGGTGGAATGTTGTCCATGTCGTCCACGGCCATCGTATTCAAGGCTTTCGATGATATGGGACTTCTCCAACAGAAATTCACTGGCATTGTCTTGGGGATTCTTGTTATCGAAGATCTGGTGGCTGTAGTGATGATGGTTGTTCTTTCCACGTTGGCGGTAGGCAAACATTTTGAAGGGAAGGAGATGCTGGAAAGTATATTGAAGCTGGCCGCTTTCCTTATTTTCTGGTCGACATTGGGTATCTATCTGATACCTACCCTGCTGAAGAAGATACGCCGTTTCACCAGCAACGAGATTTTATTGATAACCTCTCTGGGACTTTGCCTGGGAATGGTGATGATTGCGACAAAAGCGGGATTTTCTGCCGCATTGGGAGCCTTTGTCATGGGGTCCCTGCTGGCAGAGACCGTTGAAGCGGAAAAAATCGTACATATCGTACAGCCGGTAAAAGACCTGTTCGCTTCCATATTTTTCGTGTCGGTAGGAATGATGATCGATCCTGCCATGATGTGGGAATATGCCGTCCCTATTCTCATCCTGACATTGCTGGTACTGTCCGGTCAGGTCCTGTTCGGGAGCTTTGGTGTCTTGCTTTCCGGCCAGCCGTTGAAAATTGCCATACAGTCCGGCTTTTCACTGACACAGGTCGGTGAATTCGCATTCATCATCGCATCTTTAGGCGTCAGTCTGAATGTTACGGACAAGTATCTCTATCCGGTCATAGTGGCAGTATCTGTCATAACGACTTTTCTTACCCCCTATATGATACGGCTTTCGGAACCAGCATACCGGTTTATAGACATCCACATGCCTGAATCCCTGAAAGATTATCTCGTACACTATACGTCCGGGGCAATGACTGTAAAACACCAGGGGACTTGGCATAAACTGATCCGGTCTATGCTGGTGTCTGTCACACTCTATCTGGTCGTATGCGTTTTTTTCATCACTTTATATTTTTCCTATGTGCATCCTTTGATTAGGAAAAGTCTGCCGGGAATGGAAGGGAACTTGTTGGGCTTCATCATCATCTTTCTTGTCATATCCCCGTTTCTATGGGCCATCATCATGAAAAGGAACAATTCAACCGAGTTCCGTAAACTCTGGACGGACAACAAGTTCAACAGAGGGCCTTTGGTATCAATAGTACTTGTCAAAATACTGATCTGCACGATTATCATGATGAGTATCATTACCCATCTTTTCAATGTTGCCTTGGGAGCCGGGTTGGTAGTCTCTTCCATTATCATTGCCGTCATTTATTTTTCCAAGCGGATCAAGAAACGGTCGCTGACTATAGAGAGACAATTTATGGCAAACTTTCAGGGGACGGACGGGAATGGACTTTCTACAGAAAGTGATACAGGCTCCACCCTTGGCAGCAATATCCCGTTCAAGGAATTACATTTGGCGGATTTCACAGTATCCCCTGATTCCATATATGTGGGCAGAACATTAAAAGAAAGCAGCTTGCGCACCTTGTTTCAGATAAATGTGATTTCAATCACCCGTGGAGAAAAACGCCTGGATATACCACAAGGGGAAGAACATCTCTATCCATATGACAAGGTTACGGTCGTAGGTACGGACCGGCAGTTGGAAAGCTTCCGGACATCCATGGAGCAAAAGAAGGTAGAAAGGAACGGGAACGGAACATCCTCGCAGGATGAGATGGAAATAGGGCAATTTCCTGTCGAAGGAGGTTCACCATTGATCGGAAAGACGATCCGGGAGGCAGACATATCGGATAGCATCATTATCGGAATAGAGAGGAGTACCGTGAATATTATGAATCCAGACCCTGATACAATTTTCAAGGAGAATGATACGGTATGGATTGTCGGTAAACGAAAAATAATAAAAGGACTGAATAAAGATTAGGACTTATTTAATTAAAATGTCATGGAATATTCAAGTTATAATGTAAATACCCCTCAGTGGAGGGAGATTACAGTAGGTTCACATCTTCCTGCAGAACTGCGAAAACTTGCAGAAATCGCACATAATCTCTGGTGGACATGGAATGATGACGCAAAGAAACTGTATTGTGATTTGGATTCGGAACTTTGGAAAGAGGTGGAACAGAATCCGGTATTGTTTCTGGAGCGGATAAATTATGAGAAGCTTGTAGCGCTGGCACATGATGAGAACTTTGTCTATAAAATGGATGCCGTCTATTCCGCCTTCAAAAAATACGTAGATGTGGAACCGGATCACCAGCGCCCGTCAATAGCTTATTTCAGCATGGAATACGGCTTGGATGAAGTCCTTAAGATATATTCCGGCGGTTTGGGAATGTTGGCGGGGGATTACCTGAAAGAGGCGTCGGACAGCAATGTGGACCTTTGTGCCATAGGACTTTTGTACCGTTACGGTTATTTTGACCAGTCGCTTTCCATGGACGGCCAGCAGACAGTCAATTATAAAGCGCAGAATTTCGGGCAGCTCCCGATTGAAAAGGTAATGCAACCGGATGGGAAACAACTGGTAATCCACGTCCCCTATGCCGACAGTTTTGTGGTACATGCCAATGTCTGGAAAGCCAGTGTGGGGCGTATTCCCCTTTATCTGCTGGATACGGACAATGAACTCAACAGCGAGTTTGACCGCCCTATCACTCACCATCTGTATGGAGGCGACTGGGAGAATCGGCTAAAACAGGAAATACTGCTTGGCATAGGCGGGATGATAACGCTGAGAGCTTTAGGTATAACGAAAGATGTATATCACTGTAATGAGGGGCATGCCGCACTGATCAATATCCAGCGGCTTTGTGATTACATAAATGGCGGCTTGAATTTCGGGCAGGCCATGGAGCTGGTACGTGCTTCCTCACTTTATACCGTACATACTCCCGTACCCGCTGGTCATGATTATTTTGACGAAGGGCTTTTCAATAAATATATGAAGGGATATCCTGGCAAGTTGGGTATAACCTGGGATAACCTGATGGATCTCGGGCGTCACAATCCGGGAGACAAGGAGGAACGTTTCTGCATGTCTGTCTTCGCCTGCAAGACCTGCCAGGAGGTAAACGGTGTCAGCAAGTTGCATAAATCGGTATCCCAGCAAATGTTTGCGCCGATCTGGAAGGGATACTTCCCGGAAGAGAACCATGTGGGTTATGTAACCAACGGGGTACATCTGCCTACCTGGTGTGCGGCAGAATGGAAAAAGCTTTTCAAGGACAATTTTGATGAGAATTTTTTCTGCGACCAGTCCAATCAGAAAATCTGGGAGGCCGTCTATGGCATCCCAGATGAAGAGATATGGAATACCCGGTTAAAACAGAAAGCAAAATTGCTGGACTATATCAAAAGCAAATGCAGCAAGGACTGGCTCAGGAGTCAGGTTGATCCGGCATTGAGCGTTTCCATTTTTGAGAGATTCAATCCCGATGCTCTTCTAATAGGCTTCGGACGCCGTTTTGCTACATATAAGAGGGCTCATCTTCTGTTCACGGATATAGACCGACTTGCCAGGATTGTGAATAATCCGAAATATCCGGTACAGTTCATCTTTGCAGGCAAAGCCCATCCCAATGACGGTGCCGGGCAGGGGCTGATCAAGCAAATCGTGGAAATATCCCGGCGTCCGGAATTTTTAGGTAAAATCATATTCTTGGAGAATTACGACATGGACCTGGCACGCCATCTTATCTCGGGGGTGGATATCTGGATGAACACCCCTACGCGGTTGGCAGAAGCTTCGGGTACGTCGGGCGAGAAGGCATTGATGAACGGTGTGCTTAATTTCTCCGTGCTGGACGGTTGGTGGTATGAAGGATACCGTAAGGATGCTGGATGGGCACTGACTGATAAAAGGACTTATCAGAATGAACAGTACCAAAACCAGCTGGATGCCGAAGCCATCTATTATTTGTTGGAGCATGACATCCTGCCACTGTATTACGAGTATGGGGGGAAGAACTATTCGGAAGACTGGGTCAAGTATATCAAGAACTCAATCGCACAAATCGCTCCCCATTTTACCATGAAAAGACAGTTGGACGACTACTATGACAGGTTCTATAACAAGCTGTCAGAGCATTTCCACATTCTGGCAGCCGACAACTTTGCGAAGGCGAAAATGATGGCTGACTGGAAAGCAAACGTCCGAAGCAGATGGGATGCCATAGAAATCAAATCCATAGAGGCTGGGAATGGGCTGAATGCCACGGTTGAAGCCGGAAAGGAATATGAGGTGACGGTTGTCGTTGATGAGAAAGGCCTGGATGACGCAATCGGAATAGAATCGGTCATTATCAGGCGTGAAGACGGTCAGGATCACATATATGAGGTTATTCCCCTTTTGCCGGTTTCCAAGAATGGGAATTTATATACCTTTAAGGCGACATCCGGCATTTTCAACGCTGGAAGCTTCAAGCAGGCCTTCCGTATGTATCCCAAGAATGCTTTGTTACCTCACCGACAAGATTTCTGTTATGTACGATGGTTTTAATGAACAGTAAAAGGATATGCAAAAACAACGTATGAGCGGGCAAAATCAAAAAACAGATAAACGGATAGCATGGCCGATCATCATCATGAACTTCACGGGAGTGTATGACTACGAGGCGTTTGCCCGGAACAATAAATTTATATGGCTGGATTGTCGTCATCTTTATGGTACAGATGGCTACTGTGACAGGGAGGGGGCTTTGGCTTTGAAGGGGATGATTGCTGATTATCCGGCGGAGGGAGTCCATTTCATCGATTCAGGCAATTATCATTATTTGACTAAATTCTGGACAGACAAACTTGAAACTCCGTTTTCGCTGATTGTGTTCGACCACCATCCCGATATGCAGCCACCGTTGTTTGACAACATACTTTCTTGCGGAAGTTGGGTAAAGGATATATTGGACCATAACAACAACTGCAAGAAAGTAATTATCGTAGGTGCTTCAGACAAACTGATACAGGCTGTGCCGAAAGGATATGAAAGACAAGTTCGGTTTTACAGTGAAACTACGCTCATGCACGAAGAGGGTTGGCAGAACTTTTCTTCCGGACATATCAACGGACCGGTTTACATTTCCATAGACAAGGATGTCTTGAATCCGGCTTCGGCAGCAACAAACTGGGATCAAGGTTCTCTCAGCTTATGGGAATTGGAGAAACTGCTGGCTGTTATTCTTCAGAAAGAACAGGTAGTAGGCATTGACATCTGTGGGGAATGCTCCACAACACTCAATCTTTTTGAAGAAAAACGGGAAACCGTCATGGATAGCCAGGCAAACAAAGAATTGCTCAGATTTATCCGGTCATCCTCCGGCCTTCAATAGAATTAGTTTTTTTGTTATTATAATTATCATATAAAAATAAAATAATTTAGCTTTATGGAAACAATTGTTCGTAGAATTGGACTTGTTGCACACGATGCAATGAAAAAAGACATGATAGAGTGGGTTCTCTGGAACTCGGAACGTCTGATAGGACATAAATTCTATTGTACGGGTACAACCGGTACACTAATTAAAAAAGCCCTTGAAGAAAAACATCCTGAAATCAAATGGGATATCACAATCCTGAAATCTGGTCCTTTAGGAGGTGACCAGCAAATTGGTTCGCGGATCGTAGAAGGAGAAATAGACTATCTGTTCTTTTTTACAGATCCGATGACACTACAGCCGCATGATACGGATGTGAAAGCATTGACCAGACTGGCTGGAGTTGAAAATATTGTTTTCTGCTGTAACCGTTCGACTGCGGACCACATTATTACGAGTCCCTTATTCACTGACCCAACTTACGAACGTATTCACCCGGATTACACCAATTACACGCAGCGTTTTGAAAACAAGGGAATCATATCTGAAGCAGTGGAGCAAGTGAAAAAGCGGAGGAATAAAAGTGAGAATAACATTTCTAAATGAACTGTAATAAGTAGTAGAATATTTATAAGGCTATCTAAGAAACAAGTTGTTTACATCTTTCAGAATAGGTATCAGCTGAATAGTAATCTGCTAAGGTTGTGTCAAAACGTTGGCACAACCTCTTTTATATTTTACAGTTCTGTTATATTTTCTTTTGGCTATGCTGCTTTTTCCAGGGGCAGCGGATTTTTCCGGTTGGCAAGCTTTCCTTTAAGCGTATAGCCTAGCCAGTCTGAACATGAAGAATTTCAGATCAGCCACCCCTCTTAACTGGCTTCGAAAAGCTTTGATTTTAGCATTGAACGACTCCGCTGAAGCATTTGTCAATCGTTCTTCAAAATTTTAGGGGAAATACCTAAAGATACAAAAAAGCCAACTAATTCGCAATACTTTTAGTATGAATTAGTTGGCTAATTTTATAGGATTTACTGAATATCCCCTAGTTAAAACAGCTATGCACAATTCCTTTTATTCCGTTTTCAGGTATATGGCATACAAATTGTCAATAATACCATCTGCTAAGCCAATGACCGGAACATGGATATACTCAGCTTTGACAATACCTGCAATTATCAGAAATATCTCAGCGGCGGGAACAATAACATCTGCACGGTCAGTTTTCAGATTAAATTCTTCCATGCGCTGTTCAAGAGTTAGAACTTTTAACTTATCATACAGCTCCTGCAAAGAAGTGATTGGCAAACGTGATTGTTTCTTATCCTTTTTATCAGCAAGACGATAAAGTTTATTAATATTTCCACCCGAACCTATAATATTGACACCTTGAAAATCAGCAGTTAAACGAGTCAAGTCACTTTTCATCTGTTCCCAACTACCTTCTCTTACAGAATTGCTCAACATTCGGATGGTACCTATATTATATGATAGAGACTGTACCAACTCTCCGTTGATGAGAAAATTTATTTCCGTACTTCCCCCACCGACGTCTACATATATATAGTTTCCGGCACGGTCTTCCAAACACTCGATATGATTGTTATAAATCATACGTGCTTCCTCTTGACCGTTAATCACTTCAATGTTGATTCCCGTATCTTTCCATACCTTTTTGATTACAGACTTGCCATTTTGGGCATCACGCATGGCAGAAGTGGCACAAGCCCTATAGTTTGTCACTTCATAAATTTTCATCAATTGTCGGAAAGCCTTCATCAACCTGCGCAATTTCATCACCTTTGCATCCGACACTTCTCCCAAGGAAAAAACATCAAAGCCTAAACGTAGAGGTACACGCAGGAGCATCACTTTGGAAAGGCGCTTATTGGCTAGATTCTCATTATTCTTCACCTTTTTGATTAACAACCGCACTGCGTTAGAGCCGATGTCAATAGCTGCGTAACATTTACTATCAGTCATTCGTTATATGTGATTTGTAATACTTATATAGTTCTTCTTGCGAGCGAAAAGATTCTTCGGTATCCGTTGTCCAAAGGCAGTTCTTACCGCTTCCGTCGACAACGCTACCCTGACAATTACCCCGGAGTCCAAAATCAATGACTTTCCATAAATCCTCCTTGATTCGAGAATCATAAACGGGAGTGATTACTTCCACCCTGTTATCCAAGTTGCGCGGCATCCAGTCCGCCGAACCGATAAAAGTCTTATTCTCTCCACCCGCTGCATAAATCAAAGAAATCTTCAAAAGATCGCAGCTTAAAGAAAATGAACAGATTTGTATAGTGATGAACAAAAAAGAGGTGCATCGTGCATTACGACACACCTTCTATTAAATTGAATTAGCTTAATATTTTATTTAATAATTGGAACAGAACTCGGCTTTCAGGAGATGAATATTCTTTTTTACTGGTCAGATTTTCTAACAGAATATATTGTTTTAGTACATATAGATAATAGAAATCATGTAATGCTATTATAGTGGCATTGGTTAATGTGTTTTTAATGTGTTGGATGACTGTTGATTTTCCACAGTAATTGCTATTTTAATATCAACACATGTTTCATAAACAGGCCTCGCAATTGTTTTGCATATAATAAAATTGTTCGTTAGATGAATTCCTAAAAAGAAAGCGAAGAAAGAATTACTCCGTTGCCGGAAGCATCATTTGTATATTTTGCAAATATACCTTCTGTTTGGAGCAGCAAGAATTGTGATATAATTTATCTTGAGTATAGAAATACCGGGAGGATTATTGTTACATAGCCTGAAAGATATAAATCTTTCATACCAATCATAAATCAGGCTCAAAACATGGATGATCATCTGTTCATTCGCAGGTGGAAATGCTGAGATTATCTTCATTTTAAATGCCTCAGCGATAAAATCCGGTTGTTCCTTTTCTCCTTTCATCTATCGCTGAAACTCCCTGCCCATAGGCGTTCCGGCTATGAAGGGGCTCCTGTCATTGCTCTGTCAGCCTCCTTTCAGCCTGCTCTTTCACATTTTTTGTGAAGGAATAAAACGATACGGGCTGAAATGGAAGTGAGGGGAAATGGTTTCAGATTTAACCGGCTGATTTTCTGTGCATATTACATAAGATGACAGGATGAGGGGAAAAGGGAGCGTATCGGATTAGTGGGGGAGTAATACACGGAACAGACTAGGTCTGTAAGCTGAACAGGCTAAGTCTGTGCACTGAACAAGCTGGCGTGTTTTAAAAACGTATAGTTGTTTTTTAAAAGCCTGAAGATGTTTTCTTAAAAGTTGAAGACGTATTTTTTAAAGCTCAAGGTGTATTTTAAAAACATAAAGGCGTATTCAACAATAACATTAGTAACGTATAAGCCCCAACATTAGTAACGTGTCAGCTCGTATGTTAGTAACGTGTAAGCCCACACGTACATAAGCATCGGGTCACACATATGCAAGCATCGGCCTACACATACGTATGTATTGCGCCCTGTATCCATTGAATTTTGCACCAAGTTCCATTAAATCTTGCACCAAGTTTCATCGAATCCTGCACCAAGATCTGCCATATTTCCGCCCCCTCTTGACAAACGCCTTTTTATGTTGTATATTTGTAGTTTGCCAAACTTAAAAAAGTAACTCATGAATGTATTCGCTACTCTCAAAACAGTCTTCTTCGGAAGCAAATTCCTGTCAAGCCCTGTTCCTATTGACGGAACACCGCGTCGTGATCTCGTATCCGCTCTCAACGGGCTGATGCCGCTTTGCCGGACTATACCCGGCGTGCGTCTGGCGCTGGATATCCGCGAGGGCCAAGTAGTTCTGGCATTGAACTGGACTCCGCGCACCGACGGGAATGCTCCCACGGGCAGTTACCACTACATCGTGTCGGACGAAGACGGAGTAAGAGAGATGGCCGACTCACAGGTTCTTCTCACTGAAAACGGTAAGGATAACCTGCCGGGGAGTATGGACGATTCTCGGACACATCCGACAGTCTCAACTGAAAAGACAGAGAAGGATTCCGCTCACTTGAAAAAAGATGTTCAGAAAAAAGCGGGACCAACCTCCCCAGAAGATACTGGCAAGAAAGCGAAATCACATACCCTGATGCAGGAAGTGACCGCTTTCCTCACCTCCCGCTACCGCTTCCGGTTCAATGTGCTTACTGAAGAAACTGAAGTGGCAAGTGTAGAAAACAACATTCCCGATACTCATCTGCGTTACGCCAAAGTGGACGAACGATGGATGAACTCACTAAGTCTGGAGGCTATTGAAACGGGCATAGACTGTTGGGACAGGGACATTCAACGCTTTGTGCGCTCACGCCGCATCAGTGAATACCATCCCTTTACTGCCTATTTTGAACAGCAAGTTCAGCTTTACCAGTGAAGTTTCTAAGGTCTATGTTTACTTTGAATGCAATGATATATCCAAACTGTATATTGACGACTTTACCCTCGCAGAAGCTCCGATTATTCCGATTCAGGAAGACATTGCATCCATCAAGGATGTTTACAATGGCTACTTCAAAATTGGTACTGCGATTATGGCTTCCAACCTGGCTTCTCCATCCTTCATGGATTTGGTAGAAAAGCACTTCAATGAAAGCATTACATTCGGCAACGAATTGAAGCCAGATTATGTATTGGATCAGGCTGCTTCGCAAGCAAGCGGTGACAACACAAATCCGCAGGTCAACTTCTCACAGGCAGATGCCCTTCTGAAATACTGC